>BNJT01002861.1_pt1 | contig 218254 bp, 297 predicted proteins | sample 8540491 | NCBI WGS metagenome assembly BNJT01 (sample SAMD00202455, study PRJDB9452) | human saliva metagenome | host: Homo sapiens
TGTTCTATTTCTTCAGGGGTTAACTTTGCGAATCCCTATTTTTCTTCTGCCAGCTCCTTCATATGTTCTATATATTCTTCTTCTGTAGCTTCTCGCATTTCATAATTATCATTACTTTTCATTTTAATTCCCTCCCTAATACTGCAAATAGCTTAAACAAGTGTCATACATGTTTAAGCCATTTTAATATCGGAATGACAAGACTTGAACTTGCGACCTCTTGACCCCCAGTCAAGTCTTTAAAAGGCACAAAAGCCTTGTATATACTGGTTTTCTTCTTATTTTATTAGACTTTTTATTAGACATTCAAATAAAAAAATATATCAAATTATATTGACGACACGTCTATTTTGTGATATACTTATATCAGTTGAGAGAGATATCTCTTAACTGTTATAAAGCCAAGAGTAGGTGGAGAAAGGAGCTCATATGGAGAGTATGACAGATAAGCAAATGGAAGTCATTCTTAATCTTGTGGCCGACAAGTTCGCAGCTTGCAAGACTATGGATGAGGTTCAAAAAGCTATCAGTGATGTTCGAGAGATGGCTAAAAAGAAAAAGCTAGCGAATAGCTAGCAAAGAGGTAACAGGGGACGGCGGACTTACTCACACCGTCCTATCTGTTAAATATAACATAACACAGATAGGAAAATCTTACAATGAAAAACTGTAGTGAACGTACATTAAATGTCATGTTTCAAAAGGCAGGTTCAGGCTCTATATCAACCAGATTATCCTTACCAAAGGACTGGATTAATGTTATGGGTCTAACTCCTGATAACAGGCAGGGTTATAGCCACCTTTGATGAAGAGAAAAACAATCTGTATTTCAGCTGAACAGCCACAACAGTAAAAAGTAGGCAAGGAATTAAACCCTTGCCTTTTTCTTTTTACTCCGCTATTCCGTATTTATCAATATCAGGATTAGCGGTATCATACTCTTTCAAATACTTGCCATCTGCTCCTACCCAGCAATAAACATTTCTTTGAGTATCTTTTATATAGGTATTACGTGCCATCACTCCCGATCTAGTCAGGTAGTAATAGTCATAATCTATCTGTAACCACTGGCCTGACAGCATAGCGCAATCGGTTGGATTTAGGTAATACCAATCCTCATCCTGCTTGAACCACTTTTCTATAGCATTGCCGGCTTCGTCAAAAACATACCACCGACCTGCAATCTCAAGCCACTGACCTTTTACATACTGACCGTGTAGCTTGTACTTCCATCTACCTTGTATATACTCCCATACTGTGGCTTCTTCTCTTTTATGTTTCTTACAAGCCTTGTAGGCACAGTATGATATGAACTGCTGACACCAGTAAGCTCCATTGTCACCATACCATGCTCCGTATTTCGTGTAGTTTTTATCTCCCGGATTTGTTAACTTGCCTTCTAAATCTTTATTACTTGCTTTTTCTACATATCCAACTTCGCCTTTTAATACATCTATAAATTCTTCTACCGTACAGGTATCATCGTCAAAAAGAGGATAGCCAAATCCATTTATACGATTATTCCCTCCAACTTGATCAAGTGTAAATTCGTATGTCTTTATGGCCACACAACCGCCATTGCGATTGAAAAAGCCTGCAGATGTGTTACCCTCAACCGTCTTTATCTTATATACATCGCCTTTTTTATTTACTTCTATTATTGCTCCAACATGGGCTACACGCCCCATATTAGGACTGTAAAAGTAAGGTATCGCACCTACCTTTGGCTCCTTACCCCAACACCCCATTTTTACAAAGTTGCCCTTACCGGATGGTGTGTACTCTGTATAGCTTCCACAAAAGAAGCTTCTTTCGGAATTATACGCATTATCCATTTCTCTCTTCCTCCTTTTCTGTAATAAAAAGAGAGCCGAATCGCTCTCTATTCCTTATCTTCAACCTCTATAAACTCGCCTGTGTTCTTTTTAGGAATCCCTTTACTGTAATCCATACCCTGCGTACAGGTAGCCCCGACAACGTCATATTCTTTAATACTGATAAAACTTCATACACTATATAAAGCAGTGCGAAAAAAATTCCATCACTGAAATATCCTGCAAGTGCATATAATCCCTCAAAGTATCAGGCAAAAAGCCCTATCAGATTTACCGGGCATAGTATATCTACAAATACAAGACATACCAAAGATATCAGCATACCGATTTTTACGGATTCCTCCATCTATACCTATGCTGGAATTAAAGTCCCTTTCCTTCGCAGCTCTTAGGCTTCCAAATACCACATCCATTACAATCATTATTATAACTAACTTGAATAATGTATTGTCTCTCATAACATCAAAAACAGGTTTAAAAATATCAAAATGCATTACAAATGCTCCTTTCTTTTCTTTGCAATAAAAAAAGAGGGAGTTGTCCCTCTTTCTGTTATCAAGCTACATCATCAAGTATTCATCAGTTTTCATGAACTCTTCTACAGCTTCTTTATATTTAGCCGGCACTTCATCAAGTGTCATAAGTCCGTACTAATTCTTGATGCATAAAAATCTCACATATACTTTCATTTTCTTCTTACTCATTGCCTTCTTCCTCCTCTTCTTCGGTGCTCATCATTTCAATCAACATGTTGGACAAAGCATCTATACGCCCTGTAAGTGTCGCTTCTACCTGCTCCACTTTGTCCATTGCTCTAAACATCAGTAATGCCTGTATCTGAGAAATTACTCCCTGTCTCATCCTTTACAAAAATTTATAGTTATACCCTGCAGTTTAAGTCCTGTTATAGTCTCCTCACTGCCATCACTTTGTACTGTCATGATTACAGTATTTGCATCTGTAAGCTTGTCCTTAAGTTTGTCAAGCTTTTGCAAAGTTATCAATCACCGTGACAAATGTATCTCCATAGTGCGTACTAAGCTCTATCTCGGTCTTATCCTTCAATATCAATTTACTCATTTAAAATCTCCTTTCTTAATTTATAACTTGAATACTGTTTATTAAAAACTGTTGCATGCACCCACCCCATACTATACTCATGTTCTATGTTTCCAAGCAAAAAAATACAAGAAATATTGCCCTTGCAGGTCTGATACATCAAGCGTTAAATATTTTTTTGTGTTTTATCGCTCAAATTTCCTGCATTTCTACTTGTTGATACCATCGTGTGGCTTATAAATCTTGCCCTTCCACCTAAAACTCTTACCGGGTAATCACTAAAGGGTTGTGAAACAACTCCACCTACTCCTGAAGTTGAAACAACTCCAACTTCAAGTTCAATTCTTGCAGGTTGCGACGCTGTTCCATCACCCTTAAAGTTGAAAACCACAAATCCGACTTTTATCTGTCTGAAAGGTGTTAAATTTATAGAGTTTGAAAAGCACACATCCGATATCTTCAGCACTTCTCTGACGAGTATTTTGGTAATATGTATTCAACATTTTTATTCCACCATCATTCACCCCCTCACATCTGCGAAGGCTGTCTCTTAAGTCGTAATAGCGATTTATCCCGTTTAAAACAAAGCCTTTTTTCGCCACCCCTGTCGCAATCGTTCCGTCAAAGGTGGCCCCTCTAAAAACCATTCTGCCTGTGCCGTAATCAGGCATTGCTCCTGTGATTCCTAAAATGTTTACTCCTGCTCTTATATTTTGTGGGTACAGGTTAGGGCTTGGTAAAAATACGTAGTTAGCCCCTTGTATGTAGTGTCCATTCGGTATCTTAGAAACTACACCTCTTCCCCTGTTTGCACCAGTTGCATCATCCCAAGCAAAGCCACTATTGTTTACAGCAGATATAACATCACCAGTATTACATATCCACCTTGGTATGGAGCCTTGGAAATTAATTCCATGTTGAGAAGTTGCTGTCTGACCACTTAGTAGAGAGTCGGCTCCTGCCGTGCCTAATACGGATGCGTCAACCTCCACGTGTGGGGAGTTGTCATTTCTGTAGTAATAAGCATTACCATGACCCAACTGCATAACCAGCTTACCTCTACCAGGGTCCATGCCAAAAAGTTTTGCCTGATTTACTGCGTAGTTGTTATCCTGAGTATTGACCATTTTAATTTGACCTTGCTCTTCACAAGTTCTTGTATCACTAAGAGTTTTCTCAGGATGGTAATTTACTGCACTCTTCATAAGAGTTGGAGGTACTACAACATACGGCTTCCATTGACCACTTTTATGGTAGTATCCTTCTTCAATTCTCACTACATAACCACCATCTGCTTGATACATAAAGATTTCAGTACAGTTCGGACCTCTATATCCTCGTATAGGGTATAGTACCTCTAACTCCTGCAACTGTTGAATCACTAAGCATTTTGTTTTGCATCAATTCTCAATACATTTGATAGAACTGCGTATGGTATCTTTGCTGTAGGCTTATACCGCCCATCTTTATTGTAGTAACCTTCTTCAAATCTTACATGGACTGTACTTTCTCCTGAAGCATTTACAACTTCTGAAGCTGTGGACCATGTGCCACGTTTGGGTATAGTTCCTTCCACCACTTCATCATCGCTATCTGAAGTAATTGTCCTGTATCCCTGTAGCACTTGAGCTTTTGCCGGCTGTAACATCATCAGATGTTACTCCACCTGCTCCACCCCTTAAAAAGTATCGCCTGTGCCATGTTACACCCCCTTTATAAGTAGCAAGATATCAGTCTCAGGCTTTTTTACAAAGCAACTTATAACTATGTACCCATCATACGTATCTATCCTGTCGACACAACTCCAAGCCTTTTTTATAGCCTTTACTCTTGCACTATCCGTAACTCCGTCAGGTATCAGTAAAGATATCTCAGGCACATCTGTACTCTTGATTCCTTCTACATCTATACGCTGTGTGTAAGGCCCTTGAGCGCTAAACCTTGAAGCTTGTACTTGTATCTGCTTTGTATTGCCTATGACCTTATCAATCTTTGCAAAATTGCTGTTAAAGTCCTCGACATTATAATTATCTGCCCTGTCGGGCATTTTTAACTTCAAATTATCCGTTTCTCTCATAAATCACCTATCATCTTAAATCCAGCTCCGTCAATTGCTCATGAGTGTATGGCTCCAGTTCTCCGTGAGTTTTCTTTTTCAAGCATTCTATGTGATGTGTACCAAAGCAACACTTCAATCTCCATATTTGCCGGCACTACCTCATCTGCGAGTCTTTCAATCTCTTCCTTTAGCTCTTTTGATGATAAAGCCACTACTATGCCAACCTTGTAATGCTCCATATCTACATTTAGCTTAAAGTCTTTCTCAGAGCCTACCATAGCTAAAAGACTACGATAAAAAGCTCTATACGTGTATGGAAGTCTTCCTTGCGTTACTCCAAGGATTCTAAGATTCCTTACATCAAGCTCATCCGTATCTTTGCTTGATATCTTTAATATTTTTTTCCCCATCTTGCAGCAGTATCGGCATCCTGGCTCAATATAAACCCGTTATCTAAGTAGCTATCGCCTTTACTCCAAAAAGTTCAAGTTCGGGCTGTTCGGCATACATCATCTGATTGAATTCCGTCACATTTTTAGAATATCTGGAAGATAGTCTATCAGTTTTCTATCCATTGAAAGTACCTCTTACAGCTATAGTATCAAGATCCAGTATTGCGTTTGATGCAGTACCATTCAGCTTAGTATCTGCTATGTCTTTAATGCCGTTTATGCCAAGAATCTTGCTCTCAATATTCGATATTCTAACAACTACATTATCCACCGTGTCCCATGCCTTGTTTAACTCTAAAAAGTAGCTGTCAATAGCATTTTTGGATATGAGATTTTAAAGCATTAAAATTGTAACCTGAGTCATAGACTATATTAGTATCTATATTTATGCTCTTAGTTTTTACGGATTGTATGTGGCAGATATGACCGATTGACGCAAGGCCGTCGCCCAGCTGATCTCCTTTCGGATCTATCAACTTTTGTACATTCGTGACAAGTGTTTGACTTGCTTGCCCATATTCAGAGTTTGTTATTATGGCAAGAACATGTCCGGGTAAATTATGAGCATTGCCATCTTTTGCCCTTAAAATCTTGCAGCCTCCCACACCTTCAATAGCTGTAATCTTCTGATAATAATCTTTTTTATTACCACCAAATGCCTGAGTGTCAAAGGAAGAATAGTATCTTTTTCTGAATTCCTCAGTACCTTCTTCATCCTCTCCGTATACCTCTATACTCTCTATATTCGCCGTCTCAAGGCCGTCTATGTATTCGACAGGTATAAGACTTCCTCTCTCAGCATTCGGAGCTCTTCCTGCAGTCTCACAATTGATATAAAATCTTCCTGTGCTTATCCTTTCGGATACAACCCAGTTAAATCTTGAACTTGAAAACCTTTTACCCGCTTCTACATCTATATTAAATACAGCTATAGCCTTTGCATATGTTGCTTTCTTGGGCACCAAGCCTCTTTCCAAAGCTCTTCTTATCAAGTACTCCCTTGGTGCAGTATCGGCAAAAGTGCAATCTATAAGGCTATCAAGTGCTATATAAGCCTGTGCAAGTTCCGCACATACCGGGGCAACTGCAGAATAAATAACAGAGCCTTCTCTTTTGTCGATACTGTTATCAACTCTTGATAGGACTCTGTTTAATATGTTTTCATATGTATTCTCTTCAAACACTATCTAACCTCCGTTTCTACATCTATATCTCCGTAAATGCTGTCAACTTTGAAATTCACAAGAAGAGTATCCCTGTTCCTACTGAATTCAAAATCATAAACAGTTGTAATTCTATCATCCTGCAGGAGTGCTTCACTTATAAGTCTTTCTACCTCATCCTCTACTATATCAGGATGTGTACCTATGAGAGCCTCAAGCTCTGCTCCGTAATTCCAAGAATATATTAAAAACTTGTATCTTTCGGTATTTAAAATAAGCATTATAGCCTGCTTTACAGCTTCTTTTTCATCTATAAATCCAGATATCCTGCCCTTTTCAAAATCTATAAAAAAGGTATTGCTCGGCTCCGTGGACTCATTTATCTGTAATATATCTTTATCGTTTAAAGGAAGCATGCTATCACCTCACCTTGTCCAATACTATGTACTTCTGCCCACCATCAACTCTTATAAGGATTACTTGATCACCTACTTTAAGACTGTTATCAAGAGTAATTCTGCCTATCCCTTCAGCTTCGCAAGTAATTTTACTGGCCATTCCTGTAAGGATTAAAAGCACTTTCGGGCACTGTAGCTTTCTGATCTATCCACACCTCAAGCGGTGATACTTTTACCACTTTACCAAATCTGAAAGACATAGGATCCTTTGACTCTACTGCTTCAAGTGCTGCCTGTTTTACAGCTTCAACTAAATCAAACATTAAACAGTCCTCCTCTAAGTTTTAAAGTCATTAGATGTTCATCATTTTTAAAGGTATGAGTTACCTTTTCAGCAACCATATATCCTGATACGGTAGTATTTTCAAGCTGTAGCATAACAACAAGTGACGATCCTGCTCTTACTCTTACGTCTCCAAATGCGTCTTTTATAGTAAGAGTTTTTGCAACCTTGTTGTAATACTTAAGAAGCGCTTCGGCTTTTTTTGCTCCTGACTCTTTTGTTTCTACAGTCTCATTAAGTTGTAAAACTCCCCACTTATTGATATTCTCGCTGCTTTTTACTAAGAAAACATCATTCGTCTTATCCTTAGTATTCTTATATACTACCTTTACTTGGTTGTATGTCCTGCTGTCTATCGAACTGCTGTAATCATAAGACTGAGCAGTATCGGTATCTATAAGCAGGTCAAGTTTCATACTATCAATATTCTTAAGTGTAAGCTTGCCCACATTGTCATAGAATACATATAGCTTGCCGGTATTCTGCAGTGTCTCATCTATGGCATTCTGCACAATATCAAAAAGAGTTTTGTTCTGCTCTTCTCTGCGTGGTATCTTATAGCCTGTATCCTCAAGTTCTCCGATATTGAGCCTAAAATCTTCGGCGATAAGCTTTATGACTTCACCTGCAGTCAAATTATTGTATGCATAAGTATCTTTATTCTTTAAATATCTTAGCTGGTCATAAGCAGTACACTCTACAATGTTGCTATCTTTACTAGATATCTTTTTACTGAAAAGAAATCCAAAAAACAAATCAGTTCCATCTACTGTAAGCTTTACCTGATTACCCTCTTCAGTTTTTATATTACCATCATCAAAATAAGCAAACTTGAGTGTTCCAGGACTGCCTTTACGTTCTAAGTCAAGCTGTATACCCTCTTTTATAGCAGGCAGGTAAGCTTCTTTGCCGTTACTGATCATTATATTTACTGTCATGGTATTACAAGCTCCCATCCGTCTATAATCAAATTAGGGTTCTTTATTTTAGGGTTAGCACTCACAATTTTAGGATATAAAGAACCGTTGCCATAATATCTCTTGGCTAAACCCCAGAGTGTATCACCTCTTTTTACAACATGAGTTTTTGGCTTTGTAGCAGTAGATGTATCTCTATTCTCAGTTATCTTTGCCTCTTCCCTCTTTTCTTCCTGTTTAGCCTCTCCTGTAGCAGGTGCAGGCGGTTGAACAAACACCACTTTCTTTGTTCCGTAATGCCTATATTCTTTTAGGGTTACACTAACCTTGATGTCTCTCACCTTCCTGAGCGTCCTCCGTGATGTTTAAATCCTCCAAGGTGACTTTTATATTCGTCTTGAAGCCGTGAGGTCTTTTTAACAACGAACTGAAAAAGGCCTCTTGTTTATCTTTAACTGATTCAGCTTATCAAGATAGCTTTTTCTGTTTCTTCGCCCTACTTACCGCCGCAAAAGAGTAATCCGTAAAAGGTAAAAGGAACTCAAAACTGAATTCCCTTAACCCTTTTTGTCTTTATGATATTAACCTCTCCCTCATTTATGAGAGTTACGGTTTTATTCATGTTCTTAACTTTTTAAGCTAACTTAGAAGGCGTGATAGGTAGTAGCATATTTGCTAAATAAAATCTAAACATTAACTATGCACCCCTCTGCTCCCATCTGCACAGCCTCAACAAATTTAACAGTTAAAGCGTCTAAAAACATTGTCTAAATCCATATTAGAGCTTATCTGATTAGTCATTCCTGAATAATCAACTTTTTATCTCAGCAGTAGTAAATCTGTTGATAGCCTCCTGCTCCGCAATATCTCTCAAGTATTCAAGATTTTCTTTTGTTTCTGCAAGTGCACCTGCTGCAGCCGCAGTATTACCTGCTGTCTTTCCTATATTGTCTGCAACTCCTGCACCTGCTCCCTTATCAAATGCTCCTGTATCAAATCCTAAAGAGTCAATTCCGTCTCCATTACTCATAGCTATCTTCTCAGCTTTTAAACTGGGAATACTTGCCCTTTAAATCTGATACCTTGCTATCCAAATCTCCCTTCATTCGCATAAGTTCCCAAGTCCTTGCCTGCTTATCTGCATTTGACTGGGCCTCTGCTCCTGCCAAGCCTTGTTCTCTTGCACTCTTCTCTGCATTAAATTGAGCCTTTGCAGTAGTGGCAAACGTTACCTGTGATATAGCCTGAATGCTCACTCCCGGTATTTTATTAAGTGCGTTGATAAATCCGTTAATCATACCGATAGCGCTATTTAACATGTTCTGTATTCCAGTCAACACATTTACTCTCATCTGGCCAGTGAAATTCGATACCGCAACACCTGTTTTTGCCAAGTAAGAGATAACTTACCCGCCAAGTCCATAATCGCATAAATACCTGTAAAGAATGCAAGCCTTGAGTGCGACAACACCTATACTCATAGTCATTTGTGCAAGTGTCCAGGCATTCTTCATTCCGCCGACTGACTGAATGAACCTGTAAGCAACCGCAACAACTGCTCCTATTGCAATTGCAAGCCATAGAAACGGGTTCGCCAGCATGCCTGCAATTGTAGTTCTGTTTGCCGCATCAGCCAACCACATAGCGGCGGTCCAAATTCCCCAAGCAACAGCTGCAGATGTTGCACCTATTGCAATTCCTGCAAGTATTGGTTCTATAGTACTCCAGTTGTCCACTATAAACTGTGCTCCGCTTCCTATAAGCTGTATGAGTGGTTCAAACGCATCAAATGTAATGTTTGATATCATAGTGGCCACCTGTGAGTACGTATAAGGCATAGAGTTAAATTTCTCGTTTATCTTATCTGCAGATGACAGCATTGCGCTCTTTACTACGTCAGCCGTTATCTTACCTTCTTGAGCTAATTGTCTAATCTGCCCTATTTCCACTCCTAAGTGGTCCGCTATTGTTTCAATGACTGCTAGGAGCCTGCTCAAAGATTGAGTTAAGCTCATCGCCTCTTAGCACTCCTGAAGCCATGGCCTGTGTAAGCTGTGTCATTGCGGCACTCATGCCCTGTGCAGATGTTCCGGCAATTACAAATTGCTTGTTTAAAAGCTCTGAGAATGCCACCAACTCAGATGTATTCAAAGTCTTATGCCCGCTTGCATCTATTGTACTGAAAGCGTCTTTTGCCATAAGTCCCATTTTAGATACAGCGTCTGCAGTGTCCTGATATGCAGCTCTCGACTTGTTTGCAGATTCCATAATCGCATCCTGCAAGTCTTTAGTCTTTTGTAAATCTCCGGTAATCAAGTTAAGTCTTGCTTGTGTCTGATTATAGGTATCGCCAAGGTCCATGAGCTCTTTAGCAGAAAATGCAAGACCTGCTGCAGCTGCTAATTTCAAAAAGCTGTCTTTCAGCATATCCAGTGAGCCACCAGTCTGCTCAGAAGCTTCTCTTAACTGCTCCTGTCTCTCTACAGTGTTATCAAGCTCACTGTTTAGCTGATTCAAGCTCGACCTTGCATCTTGAAGCACCGAAGTATCTATTTGATTTGATGATGTTGATTGCATCTGTTCAAAGCTGTCAATGCAAGTAATTAAGGCTGAGTTAATTCGCCTTAATGCGCTTGACATTCCGTCAGTCAGCACCAACTGTGATTGTATTGTAGCCATTAATCAGCCTCCTATCTTCTTTGTTTGCTCTTTAATTCATCAGCATCCTTTTTATCATTCTTAGCCTTAATATCAATGGCGGCGACTATGAAGGCCTTTTCTTCTTCTGTCATCTCCACAAACTTGCTTGGTTCCCAATGAAATTTATGTAGACAGTAGTAAGCGTAATTAGCCTCAGGGTCACCGCCGTTAATTAGTTTTTTGCTTCTTCTACCAGATCAGTATCGCTATCAAATCCGTTTACCTGCATTACCTTTGTGGAGTAGTCCTCAAACTCTCCTGGAGTAAGCATTGTAGTTATAAGCTCTTCAGCACTCATAACTCCATAGCTGTCCTGAAGCTCTGTATCCTGCAGATTTGGGAAGACTGTAGTTCTTACACATACCTTAGCTAAGTAAAGCTGTGGGTTAAACTCCTGAGTATACTGCCCTCTCTTGCCCGGTACAGGAACGGTAGTCATGCAGCTTTTTCTTATCTTTGCATTCTCTGTTGCTGTAATACAACTTATCTCCCAAGGAATAGGATTCCCTTTTTCATCAACAATTCTGTTTGTTGCAGGAAATAGCACATTCTCAACTCTTTTTACATTTTGCGCTAAAAAAGCGCTTAAATCTCTACCCATATTCTAATCTCCTTTTACTGCATGCCCTTAAGCAAAGAGAAGCTTTCAGGCATTTCCCAGTCGTCAAATGTTCCTTCGATATCCTCATCAAGTGTCTCAGAGTCAGCGTTAAACTTGGTGAGGATTCCGCCTTTGCTCAGGCAATTTTTAAGGATTGTCGTCTGTCTGCCTGCTGCCGAACTAGGATCTTCATTCGTCACCTGAATATCAAATACCGGAAGCTTGCCTGTGTTCTTGTATTCAAGCCACATCTGCCTAAGCACTGACTGATTATAGTGTGCTGTGCCCTTCCACTCACCTGTCCATCCTAAAGGCTTATTACCTTTTTCCTGTTTTACCAAGAATAGGCACTTCTTTGGAATTTATCTTTGCACTCGCCTCAAAGGAATATAACTGCATAAAGTTATATCTTCTACCATCCTCAAGAATTATATACGCACTGGCTAACGACCCATCCATTGCATCTAAAGCGTTCATAACCGCATTATTCATTTATATGTCTCCTTTCTACGCAATAATCACATTCATGTAAAGCTTTGTCATAGCGTTTATGATGTTTATATCCTTAACAGTACAAAGCACTGACTTCTTATCATTTCCCTGCACTATCTCAACCGAATTAACATCAAAATTCTCTATTGCTCTCAGCTTCTCGAGTTCCTGATGCACCTTGCATACATCATTCCACAAACTTATACGTCCTGCGTTGTCATTAGGCACACGACCTAAGTATCTTGTGTTGAACAATACTGCAATGTCGTTTGCTATCTGATCTATTACTCTTATAGTCTGATTTGATGCGAAGGCAACATCCTTATCATTTCTAAACGCTGTAAAAGTGTTAATGTCCTCAAGAACTTTAACCCTGCCATTAACATTGTGAAATGCGAACTTGCCCTGCTTAATAGCTGTCTCAATCTGTGACTGCTTAAGGTCTGCTACAACCTCATACTCTCCGTCATAATCGGCATTTGTGAGCGTTTCATTTACTCCACATTCTGCCTCTGCTCCGGCTACCCAGTACACAAGTGAATGCTTATCGGTTGCTAGAGCATCATTTATCAATGATATAATGCCTTCAAAGTTATCATCAGACTTGTATGTAACTGTCTGGAACTTAGCACCGACATCATCTCTCATTCTCTTTGTGTAAGCAACAAAGAGCTTAGTTATAGTTGTATCATTTGTTGGACAGCACAATACATTGAATGAATATGGCTCAAAGCTCTCTAAAGCCTTTGTATATACTTCCCCTGTAACCGCTCCGCCATTTGTACCACCTGTTAGTGGCATTCCTGCACTTGCTGAAAGTGATCCTGAACGCTTAAAAGTAATGTAAGGGTTGTCCTTTAAGCCTGCCATATTATCTACTGTCTGAGTGTCTACAAGCACTCCCTCAAGGTATGTACTTACATCAAATGCACTCGGCTTATCCACATTAGCAGCAACTACAATCTTTATGTCATTGCCCCTTGTCCCTGGATACTTAGCTGTTGCAAGAGTATTACTTGCCGGTACTGCATCTGCTGCAACTAATCTGTAAACAAGAGCTTTCTTTGCATGCGCAAACACTTCTCTTAGGTTTATCATAACCTTATCATCTGCCCTATGCCCAAAGATCTCTTTTGCTCTTGTCATAAAATCTTCTCTTGTGACCTCAAACACTTTGCCTTTTTCGCCCCAGTCAAGGGCTATAGGCAATGCGACTACACCTCTACTTGATAAAGATGCGTTTGCTCTCTTTGCGTTTGAGAATGTTACATATGTTCCAGGTAAAATCTTGTCCTGACTTGTCCAAATTCCACCACCTAGCGCCATTATTCCACCTCACCTTTCAAAAAATCATCTATCATTTTATCCACCTCATCTATTGAATACTCCGTATCCTTATCAAGTAAGATGTTTATCACATCTTTGCAGTCGGCATACTTTGAAGACGACATAATGGATTCTTTTGTATGTTTAAAATTGTTATCTTCTGTCTTTTTCAATCTTAATTACCTCTGTTTTAAAACTACTTTTGCCATGTCCTCTTCAGCTTGATATTTAATCGTATCGTGCGGATATGACACTTTAAAATGCAGTACTCCATCAATGATTTCAAACGACTTGGCAATAGCTCTCACAATATCCTTTTGTTGACAACTCTATAACGCCAACTTATCCGATAAAAATATCGCCCATGGCCATACAATCCTTATTTCCTGCCTTTGGGAAATAAATAATATCGAACACTGGAACAACTCTTTGAAAATCTCTTGTACTTCTTCTCATATATTCGATATTTATCAATCTAACCAAGATATCTCCGTCCTCAAGACCTTGTTCCACTTTGTCGACATAGATATTTGCATTAGGTGATATCTTGTCCAGTGCAACCGTGATAGCATCTAAAATCATTGATACATTAATTTCCGCCATTCATCACCTCTTGCAACTTTCTTTTTATCTTCCTTTCAAGCAATGCAGGGATTACATTCTTAAGCTTTTTCCTCTGAGATCGTAAGCATGTATTGAGGCTCCACATATCCACCGTTTCTGGTTCTGTGACCAAACTCAACATATGGAGCATACTCTACGGATTTGAGATTATGACAATGTAATTATCACCCTGCTTAGTTACTGATATGTCAGCAACAGCTGTCCACCCTCTCTAAGTGTACCTCCTGTTTTTCCCACTTCTTGCAGGGTACTGCCCTACCGAGTTCTTGGGATTACCAAAGCTAAAAAGCCTTGCTGCTATCTCTTTGCTACACTCAGTACAAAAAGGCTTCCATATCAATATTCTGTAGCCTCTGCAATTTCTCTTGCATATCCCTAAAAGCCTCAAAGTCCGCTCTTCCCCAACTTGCCATTAAGCATTCTCCTTTTCAAGCTCTAAGGATACCTCTTGATGTGTCTCATATACAGCAGGCACTCCACTTGATATATAGTCGGTGGTTATACCGTTTTGAGTGATTCTTAACTTAGATCCGGGGAGCGATCTTAATCTCAGGAGCAATAAACAGCTTAATAGTCTGTTCTATGTTCGATACAGTATCAGTCTGATTTGCTGTGCCGGAACTACTGTATGACAATCTGCAAGGTTGATTACTTAGAACTACTGTATCTCTCAGTACAGTAGCCTTAGTAACCTCATCCTTTACTTTTCTCTTCTCCAGTATGTCACAGAGCCCTTTATATCTGCTCTCTATAGCTTTTCTCGCCTGTTTCCATGCATCTACCATCTGAATCTCCTATAGGTGATAAATTCATCTCTGCCGTAATTCAAAAGGTAGTCTATAAAGCTATCAAGCCTTTGCTCGTCTGTCTTAATACCTTCGCCTACTGCAAAAGATATATTTGTATCACCCTCTTGTATTTGCTTAACTGCTGAATCCAGATTGAAATTTAAAAGGTCGCCGGGAGCAAATGTCTTTTTTGACATTAAAAACTCACCAACGACCATATTAATTGCGACATGTATAAGGCCATCAGGGATAGCTGAGACATTGCAATCGTTTTTTATAGTATTTTCAACCTTCTGCATAGCAAAGTTTATAGCAATATCATCACTATCTTTTACTGTATAGCCTAATGACTGCAACCTCTCTTTTATCCTCTCAAGCATATTACCCCCTTGAGATAATTCTTGCTATTGGAATAGCCTTATGAGGAATAGTCTTATCTGCACTCTGTACAAGCGACCAGTTCAAACCGTTCTCAAGCTCTGCATTTGTAGGGCTGTTTGTAGCTTGATTTGCCTTAAGGTATGATATACCTGCTACACTTACAGCATTTCTTCTTCTTGAGATAAGAGTATCTTCTCCGCCGTTTGTCTTAGCGTCTCTGATCATCTCGTAAGGAATCTTAGCCCCTACATCCTCAAGACCGATTGCACCCTCTCCAAGCACGTAAGATGTGTAGATAGATACATCACCTCCTGTAGCACCTACATTCTTAACCTCTACCGGCATAGAATCATCAACGATTACAAGTCTGCCGTTCCATGTGCCCATACCAAGGTCTCTCTCTACACCTTCGGCATCTGTATACTTCAGATAAGCCAAAAGCTTAAGGTTCTCAAGGTTTGTTGCTACTGTAGAGTGACATACAATTAAGCTGAACTTCTGCTTATTGTCTCCGCAAGCCTTCTGAATAGCACTGTTAAGCGTAGTAGCGCCAACGATCATTGTATCATCTGTCTTCTTGTTCTCAGTAGAAGCAGAGATGTCAAGTGTATGTGCGTCTACAAAGGCCTTGTTTGCAGTCTTTATAGCACCTGCTCCGGTTGCACTCATTCCAAACACGCCCTTAAGTATTGATAAGAGCACATCCTGATCTACTCCGTTCCAGTATGTCATGACCTGCTCTCTTACATTCGCCATGAAGTCAACTCCACCTGTTACGTCATAGCTGAAATCTGCCTCAGTCCATCCCATCATACGGCCATAAGTAAATACCCCCTGCTCATATGTTGTAGTACGCTCAGGAGTAAGATTTGTCTGACCATCATAGTTCTGAGCATTACCGCTGATTCTACCAAAATATGGCAATACAGCGTACACTGTGCCTGTCTGGGTATTGTTCTTAAATGCATCCGCAAGACGTGGATCACTGACAACTGCTTTAGACTCTCTGAGCTTGTTAAGCTTCACATTTGGTATTGCGGACATATACGCTCCGAATGCCTTTTCGTTAAAACTCTTAGCATCAAATTTCATAATATTTTACCTTTTCCCTTTCTACTATCCGATATCCGGATTGTTCTCAATATAACTTGCCAACTCATCATAGGACATTCTTGACATATCTACTTTTCCGGTAGTAGTTTCTTTCTTTGCTACTCCGGGCTGAAATCCTTTGAAACTTGGCTTTGTTGCAGCAGCTTCCTCGAATAAATAGCTATCAGACTTCTTAAGAGCTGTTATCTGCTCCTCAAGTCCTTTTATACTTCCATCATCCAGAAGCTCTGCCTTGTCAAGATCCTTAATAAGTGCCTTGACCGCTGTTAAATTCTTTGCCTTAGAACCGATTAGCGCAGACTCTAATGCACTATTGATTTTCATCTGCCTGATTTCCGCTGCATGTGCTTCATCTTTTGACTTATTCTCTGCCTGAAGGGTAGCTATTTGCTCCTTCATTGCTTCAACATCTCCGGAAGAGTTCTTTAGCGTTTCAAACTGCTTATCCCTATCAGCAATATCAGTCTTAAGCTTGTTCTTTTCATCTACAAGCTCTTTAAATCGCTCATATGGTACATAATTCTTAAGCTCTTCAGCGCTTGCCTTTTTCACATTTGCCTGCTAGCTCTTCATCAATTCCAAGTGTTATAAAAATCTTCTCTTTTCATGCTCTCTAATTCCTTTCATACATTTTTAACGTGGTTCAATCCACTTCTTTTCTTTGTTCTTTATCGTCTGCAAAGCTAAAAGACGGCAATAAAAAAGCACCCGTTAAGGTGCTTTAAAACTTATTTCTATTAAGGTCTGCTTATACCGCAAATGTTCCTTTCTTAAACTCTTCAAGTATCTTTATCTCTCAAGCTCTTTTTAGCCTATCTTCTACCTTTTTGAGAGCTATCTTTCAACTTAATGCATCCAAGACTCTCAGAGATAAGTGTTCTTATTTCATCTTCATTTTCTCTATCTTTTATCCAATCATTCGGAATATATACCATCATAGTACCCCCATTTTCTGCATTGCGCATGCCAAAATATTACTATATATTATCTGTTGATTACCCGAAAGTGTCAAGAAATCTTTTCCCATCGCTGATTTTAGCTCTGCCTTCATCTGTGGCCTATACTGACTGTAACCAACAAGATTTTCGAAGAGCATATCAAACAAATCGTCTTCATTTTGAATTATATATGAATTATATTGGGAATAATAGTCTATTGGCAATACAACTTTGCTCATCTCAGAGTGAAGACTTAACCACTTTGCTCCAATTCCATTCTGCCTATCAGTAAATGCTATCTTTCCAAAATCCTGAAAAGTATTACAAGATGAGTACTTTGTAAGTCTCTTCAATCTAGGCAAATTCTCTACAAGCTCTTGCGCATAAGACGGAGATAACTTAGCTGAAATCCCATACTTATTTATTAAATAATGTGCTGATGACTCCGTAAATGTTTTCCTCTAGATTTTCTCCATTTTTTTCAATTATATTTCCGGATGAATCCAGACCGTCCCACTCAAGGCCATTTGCAGATAAATGGAAGGACTCATGGAATGCAGTTTTAACCCTATATTTCATAGAGCGTGCATCATTTGAATTAAGCACGTACTCGTCAAAATATACTTTACTTTGCGTAGTCTTGTTCCCTAACTTGCAGTATCCGTTACCTTGTATGGCCTTAACACTTACAGAATATTACTTCTGTCTATGCCTAGATTATCTATCAGTTTCTCAGCAAACTGTTTAATATCATTGTTTGATTTGATTTGAGAAACATTAGACAGTCCAGTCATCACTTTGTCATCTATTTTAGCATTTTGTGGTGCCACATTCAATAGTTGAGCATCAATCTGTTTCGTTGGCTCAATCTTATCATTGTTATTTACAAGCTCCTTCTCCCATTCCTTATAAGTCATATTGCCGTCAACAAAATAGTTCTTACCCTTATCATTCCTTGCAACTCGCTCTCTGTCAGTGCCAAGCTCTTCCCAGTCGTCAAAATAGGGTGCTGTGGTGGTTCTGCAATACGGATGAAATGGTGGAGCTGTAACACCTGCCTGAAAGTCTTTCATGTCAAACACTTTACCGTCTAGCCTTCTGCATATCTCAGATGTCTTACTATCTAAGGTGGCTATAATCTCATATTTTTCAACTCCTAAGTCACCAAAAACATTCTTTTGAGCTACTGAGCTAAAATACGCCGACTCTGTCATTATGAGCCTGCCTGCTGCATAGCTTGACGTACCCATTTTAGACTTTATCTCTTTTTATAGCCTTGGCCGGATCTGCTCCTGTGATTATATTCCTTGTCAAAGAGCTATGAAGCTCATTAACCAGCTTTTGTTTATTGCTCCATATTCTGCTTGAGAAATTCGCTCCGTCTACTGCCCATGGCTTATTGACTATATTGCTTAAAGTAGCATTGTCAAGCCGGTTCATAACTACACCGACTCCAAAACCTTTTTTGCAATTCAAAAGCCGTCCTGTAGTACCTGCTTGAGTACATATCTTTTTATAGCCTTGTCAACCGTGTCAAGTTGATTGCCATAAAGTGCCTCAATGCTCTGTTGCGTTTGAATTTTTTAATGCCTCAAGTCTTGATACATGATACCTTGCTGAAGCATTCTCAAGTTCTTTTGCCCACTGACCGCTTATTGCATTATCCTTGCCATGCTTAATGTACTCTTCTACCGACCATTTAAACTCTTCTAATTCTCCGGCTGTTAAAAGCTTTCTGGCCTCCGTCATTTGTGATACTGTTATTGTCTGCGAATCTCTGATACCACGCGTTTATTTTTAGCCTCAATCTCTGCTTGAGCCTTTTTGGTATGCCTGATCCCACATCCCTGTAGACCTTCATAGCGTCTTTTATTTGTCGCATCCTCTAACTGAGTAAACCTTTCTTGCCAATATTTTTGAACTCTTCACATTTCATCACCATCCTCAGGTTCAACCTCTACAATGTCATTAAATGCCCCCGTACTGCTCCTGTACTTGCTCTTCTTTTTTTGCTTCTTTATACGCTCAAGCTCCTTTTTGAACATCATCAACCCAAGGGTGCTGTTCTATGATAGTCTCGTCCGATAAGATGCCTACCGACTTAACACAACTGTCTATAGCCTCCGTCTCATTTATCAATATGTCTCTGTTAAATGTGATAGTTGCCTCTTCATCCTCAAAGTCCCCTAATCCCATATTGGATAGATGCGCCTTAACGAACCAAAGCAAATCCTCAAAGGCCGCCTGCAGTTCTGTTTCCATATCGTTTGCATCTAAGTCAATATCACTGTACATACTCTGAATATTCATCTGATTTGGATTGCCGGACATTCTATCGTCTTTAGCATCATAGCCCATACCATTCTCAATTAAGGCTTTTTTGAATATCTCAATAATAGCTTTGTAGTTGTCTACATTTACCTTAACCTCAAGAGTATCAACTCCACCTTTTTTTCAGAGTCATTGCTTCTGACCTTTACAGCACCATACAGTGCAAGTTTCTGCCTGAATTCTCCTAAATCCTGACCGTCATAATTCTTAATGACAAGAATAGTATTCCTTGCGTCTTCCTGCATGTTGTTTTCAAAATCTGAGAGCATAATGTTGATGCCATCTTGTAGAGACTTAATTCTCTTTATAAGCGGAGTGCCTTCGTGGTACTTAAGTGGCACTAATGGGATTCTCCCCCAGTTATAGCTATCGCTATCAGTATTTACATATGTGCTATAAGGTGAGATATTGTCACTTTCCAAGCTTTCACCGTTTAGAATAAATCTATACACGCCTTGAGGAGTATAGACTTCTGCCCTTTCAACTTCTGTCTTACGACCTGCAGCAGTATACTCATCAACCCTATACACTCTGACCGCAAGTCTCACCCTTGTCTTTTCATCATCTTCCCAAAAAGGAAGTATTTCATAGCCTGGAAAAACTTTAAAACTAAGTTGTCCTGATGCGTCATAATTTGGATAGATCCATGCAATTCCTGTGTTCAGCATATACTTGCCTGCCTTTTTGATATTGCGCATGAACCTTTTATTGAATACCTGCTTCAAGCATTCAAGATAAGCTGTATTATCTGTGCTTACTACAAACGGTTGGCCAAACAAGTAATTAGCCTTTTGATTCACAAGCTTAGCATACTGATTATCTATAATTCTGTTATTCGGCAGATTAGTTACTTCCTGCAATTCTCCGCCCTCTCCGATAACAGTTCTTTTTCTTGTCAGTATATCCTGCTCCCCGTCATAGTACATCGCGCCTTTTAACTGCATAATTCTATCCGAGGATGCCTTCCATGTCAGTATTTCATTCTTCAGGATGTTGATTCCATCAATACCGACTATGCTTTTTTTATTAAAAAATTGGCTGATTGCCAAAATTATCTTTTTTATGAAATCCACATCTTGCTCCTTTTTTAATCAAAACTATATACAGATCCCATTGAGATGTCCTCAAGGGCATATCGCATTGCGTCCATCAAGTGGTTAAAATCGTCAATGGGCCTGTTTATCATATTGCCTGTTTTGCTGTCTTTCGCCCATGTGTAGTTGGATATCTCTGTAATAAAGTTCACACACCTTGGATGAATTATTATGTGGTAGTCCTGTATAAAGTCGATACCGTGGACTATGCTGTCAGGTCCTTTCCTTGCAGCAGTTATATGTGATAAGCCCTAATGTATAAAAGCCTGTCTATGCTCTTTTTCTCCGCACTCATCTGCTCTTATTCTTTCTTTAGCGTATCCCATCTTAATAACTTCATCAGCAATCGCCTCATTGCTCATCCCTTTCTTGTACATCTCATCAAATACCCATATTGTCTTGCTCTTCGTATCCACAAGACCACAGAACAAAGCACTTGGATCGTTCGTATAACCGAAGTCAAGGCCGAATACCGACTGAATAGTTGATATTTTTCTTGACCTCATTTTATATCAAAGGCTTTTTTTCTTCCCAGTTTTTCATATACAAGGCCTTCAACAATTCCCCCACTCTCCAAGCCCCTGCGACTTGATACCTTCGTGGGTTATTCTTTTTCATTGACTCAAACACCTTTAAGTCGGCTTTTATCCAGCCATTCGTTACAAAGATAGTTTTGTAGTCATTGCCAGAACTTTCATCATCGGGAACATCAAAGAACCTTTTCTTTATCCAGTGATGTTCATTCCAAGGATTTAGTGTGATTGTTATCTGCTTAAACAGCTTTACATCATCAGGAATAGCGCCTCTTATCGACTCATCAAGCATATTGAAGTCGTTTTCATTTGATATCTCATACGCCTCTTCAAGCCACATCCAACAAAGATATCCTTGCTCTACCGTGATCGATGTAATCTTAAGTGGATCATCAAGGCCCCTGAAGTAAATCTTCTGCCCTGTAGGGATATAAGTCATTTCAAGTGGCGATTCTTTCTCTTCCCAGTAGTTTTTAACTTTCAGCCTTCTTATTGCCCATTTAAGTTCTGTAAAGCAACTATCCTTTAATGTTCTAAACACTTTGCGAACAACGAGCAAATTAGCCTGTGGGTACTTCATAAGAGCCCATATATACCAAAGAGCCGTTGTCTTGGACTTCTTACTTGCACGACTGCCTTTACAGACTCTGTATCGGCCTTTATATCTCCAATATGTGCCATATCCTTTGCCTACCACCTCAGGTAAATGAATCTTAGTGACATCAGTCTTCAAGATCATCACCTCCAGATATAATTACCGGCACATTGGCCGTAACATCTATCTTGTCTTTAAATAGCCCCATACGCTTGCCAAGTAATTCGGCAGCTTTTAATCGTTCCTTCTCATCAGGAAGCTTCTGCAACCTTCTTGCTTCGCTACAGCCTTCACCGACTCCCTCAACAACTACAATCTCTGATTGTGTTTCACCTCTGAGAACTGAAGTTAAGTAAGCAAGTACCTCCTGCTGGTCGGCAATCTTTTTATCTGATAACTCTTTAAGTTTTTCGTCAATATAGGTTTGTATGACAAGTTTTGACAAGTTTTCAGTTGCTATTCTGTTTGCCGTCTTCTTGCTATACCCTGCTTTTATGGCTGCGTCTGTCGCATTTCCACTGATGATATATTCATCAGCAAATCTCTGTTGTTTTAAAGTTAATTTGATATATCATCAGCTCCTTCCTGCATACAAAAAAGACAGCCACGCTTGACCACACATGACTGTCTTAATTGAAAAATAGCTTAAGAGGTTCATTACAACGATTTCCCTTTTAATTTGAGAGCGGTAAAATGCCCAAACCGCTCTCATACCCAAAAGGAGGATCTTATGAAAAAGTACTTGCTTAAACTTTTCACATATACAGTATATCATAGACCCAATATGAACTACTATGAACTAATCATATATTTTTCAAATTCTTTTAAAGCTCTACCGTGTAGCTTATGGATCCATCTGAAGGACATATGCGTATCCTCTGCTATCTGCTCAAAAGTTAGATTAGACACATAATACATTGACAGTACAACCCTATACTTATCATTCTCCAATCTATCTATCAGTCCTATAGCTCTTACCCTCAAATCGCATAATCTCTTAATATCGCTCTCTATTTGTTCCTCTATTTCTAAAGCTTTTATTATAGCGTTTTCAGTGCCTCCATTGCCTCCACCTTGCACTCTTTCGGATAGATTTACACTGGTTTTTAGTCGTTAAATCATCTAATCTTGCTTTCTCAAGTTTCTTGGCTTTTTATAAGGCAATCAAGCGTCTTCAGCTGTCTTAGATACTCTTTAGCCGTCATTATGTCAACTCCTTTTTCCAATGCCAGTAATATAGCTTCTACCCTCTTTTCTCCCAGTCCCTTTATGCCCCAAAAAGTACTTTCTTGATTTCCGCTATATCTATCCCTGGCACTGACTTCACTCCTTCAGCGTAGCCACTCTTGTATATCTCCTGCAAATACAAATTCATTTGATTATGGTCCATCTTTTTAACATTCTGATATTCTTTTGCGATTTATCACTATATCTTTTTTTGTATCGCCATTTAGTCCTCCTTTACTCAGCAACTCATCTAGCCTCTGATAAGCCTTTATAATTTCATCATCGTACTCTTCAATTTGATTTCTGAGCTTTTCCTCAATCAAAACTTCTATTTCTTCTATATCGTTGCCGCGTAGAGGCATAGGAACGCATTCTCTGTATCCTTCATCGTCACTATATCCTGTAAGTGATATTGTGCTGCATTCAAATGTATCTAAAAAAACTCAAGCATGCTAATCATGTTTTTCCAGCTTCTTTGTGTAAAATCCTATCTTTTCGTTAAGATCATCTATTCTATCAATTTTTGTCTTCCAGTTCTCTTTTTCTCTTATCTTCCATCATTTTCCCCTCTCTGCTCTTCATCTCCGAACATAAGCTCTCCACCACCAGCAGAATATCCCGCAACATCAATCCAACTGTCTTTGTCTCTTCCCGCACTTGACTTTATTCTTGCAGTCTTCAGCATATCATCATTGCAGCCACCTGTGGCGCTGCTATGCGTATGCCTAGGAAAGTGCTCCAAAATTCTGCTATAGTGTTGAAGTTATCCTCCGGCTCTCCATACTGTAGGTTTCTGTCACCACATACACATTCATTTGCCAAATCTAAAATCTCTATTCTTGTCATTACTTAATTACCATCCTTCCTTTTCTTTCGTCTCTTGCTAATTAATATATTCAATCTTGCTATAGCTACGGCCGTCTCTTTTGCCTGTCCTGTGTAACAACCTCCGCCCATAGCATTAACCCTCACATTTTCGCCTTTACTAATAAGCATTAGATTATCTACAGTACAATTTAACGGATTATTATCTCTAAATATCACTATTTCACCTTGTGGTATTTCTCCGTTATGCTCTTCCCATATCACCCTGTGCTTTAGCTTCCACGTTCCCGGATCTTTAACCTTGATTTCAATATAGCCATCAACATTTATCCTCTCACTACCTACCTGCCTGTAGTTTTGCGGGCCATGGCCTTTTTTAAACATTGTACCTTTACACTTTGCATATTGTTCTGCACTCATTTTTTTGCCTTTATTTGCCGGCACATGCTTCTTTTTTTAAACGTTGTGTTAACTCGGACCGAATTTTATTATTACCCTTAAAGCTCTTTTATTTGTGCATAGGTTAGGCATTTTCCAAACTTCTCTTCAAAAGCGTTTTGTATTTCATATGAAAAATGCCCGGGAATGAAAAAACTTAAAAACGCCTTTTCCTCATCTGTATATCTAATTTGCATTCTTTTCAATTCCAAACATAGGTAAATTGACACTTTCTTTTCTTCCGCATTCATCAATATGCTTCTGTGCATTTAATGCAAGATGTCCGTTTTCTATAATGGTCTTTGCTATTTTCTGTACCGCCTCGCTCTTTTTTTATTTCTTTATCCAGAGCTTCATCCGTCAGTTCGTCATCTGTAATTCTTTCAATAGCCTCAAATAAATAGTTGTTTAAATCTGATAGTGTATTCTTCATTGTTTTCTCCTTAATATCCTTTTTCCTGTTTCCATATTGTTTTTATATTTCATGTGATTTCACTCCTGCTACACTACATACTTCTCATGTGCTATCTCCAGGTTTCTTTTCATCAAGATCCAAGTATATTTGCGTTGTCTTAAGATCCTCGTGTCCCAACATTTTACTGACTTGTTCCACAGGCATACCCCTTTTTAGGGCCATAGTTGCGCACGTTCTTCTAAACCTATGCGGATGAACATTTCTGACTCCGGTTCTTTCCCCGAGTCTTCTACAAAAGCTTTCTACTGCCCCACTACTCATGTGCTCTGTACTGTTTATATATCTTGTGCTTGGTAATATATAAGGATTCGTTGTTGTATTAATGTCTCTCATATGTTCATCAAGCGTAAGTCGGGCCTGCGCATTAAGGTAAACTATTCTCTCTTTATCACCTTTACCTAAAACAGTTATTCTTCTGCCTTCTATATCTTCAAATTTTATAGATACAAGTTCTGAAACTCTACATCCGGTGCTTAACAACATATCAACAATGAGCTTTTTCTTTTATTGTCTTACAGCCTTGTCTTAATTTAAGAACATCAACATCTGTGAAAGCTTTTTTCTGTTTTTTTGCCACTTTAATAGTGCCTATTCTCCTTACCGGATTGGTTGGTATTATTCCTTCAACCGTCAAAAAAATTCAAAAATGTTCTCAGGTATCTAAGATTGTTTGATACAGTTACTTTAGATACTTTATCTCTATGCTCCCTTACAGCAAGGTAATATAATATATCGTCTGAGCTTACATCTTCTGCGGATTTTTCCTATGGCATTTAACATCCTTGGTATTTCAGCTGAATACTGCGCCAATGTCTTTTTCAGATAATCCTTGCACAGTCTTTGTCATTATGAACTTTTTAAAAATACCACTCGTTCTTATTTTTCTTCCCTTATGACTATATCTGTATTTTTCAAGCTTTATGCTGTATCCATGCATAATCATGTATAGCTTAGATTTGAGTTCTCCTGCATCTATATCAACATTTGCTACCAACTCCATAACTATCTTAGAAATTAATTCGTCTTTCATAAAAGCATTCCTTTCTTTGCCGGAGTTACAAATATATGTTCATGTGGAACCGTCTCTTTGATCAAGCTATCCTGTCTTGCTACTACCGCCTTGATGCCTAATAGGGATAGTTGTATATAGCTCATATAGACACATGCAAAATCTATATCTGTAGCTTTCACATCAAGCTTCCTTTGATAATCTATATCCTTATCTCTCAAAGCCCTGGCATATGCAATAATCATCCCACTGCTGCCACATGCAGGCTCATATAACTTTATAGGCATATCGGTTGATACTACTTCATCATCCATCATCTTACTGACCAGTCTGCTTATATTATCCGGAGTAAAGAACTGCCCGGTAACTTTACTGCTTGTCTCCAAGCCCATATATACAGCCCCTAATACATCTGACATATCATCTTCCAGCGCCAATGCAAGCATCCCTCCAAGGTCAGCAAAGCCAAGTATTTCTTGTTTTTGATATTTGCCTATTGCACTTAAATACTGCTGCTCTCTCTTTTCCCAAACAGGTGTGCCTGTAGGCTCACAAGAGTTTGCTATTGATAAAGCGTATATCTCTATCCAGTCACGAAACACTTGATGTGCTGAATAATACTTAGCCATTTCATTTATCTTTTTTACTATCTCACTTTTTATAATCCATATTTTTTTCAGGAGCCGGATATCCCTTTATTGCCGGCAGGCTCGACTCCTTTCTAAATTATTTTATTTTTCTCCCTCAAAACTTCTGTATCCACCCTTTACCCTTGCATCCAGCTCGTCTATGTAAGCCTCCATTATCTTGCAGGCTATAGGATAGCTTTGAATAATTCGTCTCAACATACTTCATTAATACCTGCATAGACTTTTGCAACCTCGTCTTTATCTGAGTTTTTCATCAAACTCCCTTGCCGACTTCCACCAATTATTGTGTATGTCGTTTATCATCACAATTATCTTGTCATTCGGCATTATTTCCTTGTAGTTCATATCCTTTAAAAGCTCCTAAATTGTTTATAAACTGATAATAATAACTTTGTATAGAAATATTTATTAGATAATTATTGCTTATACTTAAAAAAACAATCAAAATATATCTATCACAATACATTTTATATCAATCAATTCAATTATTAATATTTTATTAAAAAGTTACCCATTTTACCACTTTCTACGCCTAGTTACCTACGACTTTTTAAAAATGGCAACCACTCCAAACCCTTGTATTTACTGGCTTTTTAACCTTATTTTTCAAAGTTACCAAATTACCACTTTTTTTACACATACCCTCATATAGAGAAAAAAATTTTTAATATATAAATACTTTTTATAAAATATTCCCCTATATATATATGTGTGTGTGCGTGGTAACTCTGGGAATTGGTAACTTGTGCCTTAAAACCCTTATAAACACTAGCTTTTTGCGGTTACCTTTTTTTCTTGAAAGTTACCACTTGTTATTTTTTTAAATTATCTGATAATTTAATTAATTGAACAGTACATTGTCATCATATCCAACATTTGCGTCTATAAAATCGCTCATAAACTCACTATCGTCTATTATTTTTTTATTTTTTTACATACTTTGCGCATATGCCATTAGTTTTTTGGTAAAATCATACCTCCCGCTATTCCCTTGTATCAGTCCTTTGTCACTCGCCCATTTGAGAAATGACAACCCGGGAGAAACCCTCTTCCTTGCAAAGCCTTGATAAAGCTGTTGAAATCATAAGAACATAGTTATCTTCGATTACGCCCCCATTGTTCTACATTTTTCATTTCGTGGATCAAACCTGCCCTTGTTCGCTACTACTCTATCAAGCAAAAACCTGTAACATCTTTCATTGTCTGAAAGTTCATTCTTATCAATTAAAACCTGTTTAGCCTCCTCGATATCTATATACTCACCGTCTTTGAAAAATATAGTCTGTAGCTATCTTATCCGCTGTCAGTACTATCGAAAGCGATAAACTTTGCTTTTGCATTTTTTCGTCATTGTCAAGCTCATCAAGAAAACCTTTTTGAATTTTCATAATGCCCTCAACTCCAATTTCTTTCAGAGTTTTTGACAAACTCACGCCCGGCATATCCGTAATTTGCTTTTGCAATTGATGCAGTCTTTCGTGGATCCTCAAATATGTAACTATCGCAGGCAACCTCAAGGATTCGGTTCATTGCTCCACCTTGATTGACATAAGATGTTAAAGGTTTTTCGCCGTTGGTTATTATGCAGTTTTTCCATCTACTTTCTCTGTTTATGCCTATGTCCTTATTGCTCCTTGTCTTACCTTTTCCCGAGCAAAGCACATATACCAAACTTTCAAAATTCTCTGCAAGCCTCCTGTTTTTGATTTGATGTATCATCAAGCAGCATTGGCAAGTGGTTTAACATATCCGCTTTAGCCTCAAGGCCGTCTCTGTGCTTTTTGTAATCACCTATAAATGCATTTTTCATCAGGATTTGCCCAAACGGACGCTGCAAGCATTAAAGCAACCGATTTACCCGCCTCCGTGCCTCCCCAAAGGTCTACAAAGAACGGCAGGCCTCTCAGTGGAGCAACTAGGACACTTGCAAAAGAAGCAGCCAAGCAAAATTTACTTTCAATCCTCTTTCTTGCCCCTAACTTCCCTTGCGTGATTTAACCAAGTTTTATAATCGCCCTGAGTGGTAACACTTTCGGATACTTGCTTGAATTTCATATCGCCATCGAAAATGATATCGCCGTCAAACGGTATAAAGTCCTTGTTCAGCCACCCGAACTTGGAAGTTGAACGCTTAATCCTGATGAAATTATCGTTCAAATTTTCAACATCTGATAAATACTTTACTAATAGCTTTGCATTTTCACTTGTTACCGCCACTCCCTGTTCTGCTAAGGCTACTATCTTGCTTGCAGACGCTATTAAAGACTTGGGCACTACTATTTCACGCCATGTTCCAGTTCTTTTGTATGCAAGCTTTATCTGTTCCGCTCCTGTTTCGATATTCTTCAATCTCTCAACCGGCAATATCGGATGGTAGCAGGCATATTCGTATGAATTTGGCTTTTAAAATGCCCTTATCAGTCGCATTCCAGTAGCCACAGATCATGTTGTCGTACTCGTCGCTTTCAAAATTAGTCCACTGGCAAAGGGAGCTTTTTGTCTTTTCAGGAAGTGCTTCCCTTTCGGCTTTTCGGAAAGCGTCAAGCAATACCTTAAACTCTGTATATGCCTTCAACTCTCTTGCTCTGTCCATCAAGTTAGCTATATTTACTCCTCTTTCAATTTCGTCCTCTTCGTCAAAGACCTCCTGTATAAATTCTCTTGAGAGCAGGTCTTTTTTAGTCACTTCTTCAATTTTCTTCATTAACCTGCTCCTTTACTGTAAAAATCTTGATACAAAGCTGATGTTACATAAGTATATGCATACTCATATACATCTTCTTCCTTGCTCAACTCTGCACGCTCTACAGTCACTTGTAAAAGTTCTCTGTAGCAGTTTGCCCATTCGTCGCTTAAAAGGCTCTAATTTGCTTAATTTCGCCCTTAATTTATCTTTGCCTATCAAATATACCTATTTTCTTGTTTCTTTCATTCTGTGCAATCCTAGTGGCTTTCTCACGTGCCTTGCGTCTTCTGTACTCTGCAAATTTAGTCTTTCGGCTATTATCCTCTACCCCTCCAAGGCTCCTATAGGCCTCAGAGAAGTTCCAATTTTCCATGCCTGCCACAAAGTCAAAGATATCGCCATGCTTTTGACAACCGAAACAATAAAAAGATTTTTGCATAAATTTTCATTGATGGAGTCTTTTCCTTGTGAAAAGGGCAACATATAAACCCGCCCTGTTTGGTTTAAATCCGTATCTTTCAAGGATTTCCGACATTGAATATTTTTCTTTTATCTCTTCAGATGTCATACTCACCCCCTCAGGATTTCTATTATTTTCTTTCCTGTTTCTTCCTTGTTGCAAAAAACAAAGTCGCATCCATACTTGATTTTTATTGTTGAAAGCACTTTATGTAGCTTTTCGCCTGTCATTGCCTTAGTTTCAAATGTTTCCCATCTGCCTGTATCGGCAGATTTTACGCGAGCATATCTTCTGGGATTTATCCAGTTTTTGCACATCCTCAAGGCTTTTTACGCCCCTTGCCATGCTCGCATAAAAATACAATTTTAATTCCTGCTTCGTTCGCCCTTAAAAGCTCATTTCTAAAGCGTGTATGATCCTGACAAACATTTCCGCAAAGCTCGCTCAAATTCTGCTTGCGGTCAACTACAAAGCCTTGGATTGTCATAGTTCATATAGTCACCAACATATAGCTTTGAAACGAAGTGATTTACTCCATGCCGGTCAAACTGTGTTTCAATTCTGTGCAGTTGACTTTTTACCTTCTCTACTGTCACACTGTATCATCATAATTCCAACGCCTCCTGTGTGCTATTGAGGAGACATGAGACTCCGATATGTTAAACATTTTTGCAAGGTCGCAATTTCTATACTCTCCTCCACATGATTTATGGTTTTTTTCTTATAAAAAGAAATGCAATTGTATCCAATCTTGCTCTGCGGGTTTTTCTCTCCACGAAATGAACCAGCTCTAGAACCATAATTGTTATTATATTTATGGTTGCACCATTCTAAATTATCTGCAGAATTATTTGTTTTATTTTCATCTTTGTGGTTTACTTCCTTGAAACCATACGGATTAGGGATAAAAGCACATGCAACTAAGCGATGAACATTTTTGCTGTATCTTTTTGCTCCGCCTTTTCCTAACCCAACATGCAGGTAATTATTTTTGCCATCAAAACACTGTTCGAGAATTTTCCCGACTTTCATTCTGCCCATGGAATCCACATGAGAAATTGAACGAACTCTACCAAGATTGCTAACTTCGTAATAATCAAACCCTTTGATGAGTTTCCAAATTTCATTGCTAAAATCCACCCGACTGCCTCCTTTAATTAAAGGGAAGCCCTTCACCGTCCACACTGTCAGGAATGCTCATAAACCCGTCAGCACTTGCATTTGACGGTGACGGTCTTGTTCCTGTCTGGCTTTCTCCTGCTCCCTTACCGTCTGCAAACTCCTGTGTAGCTATAAGCACATCTGTTGTGTATACCTTTTTGGCCATCCTTGTTTGTGTAACTTCCTGTCTGAATGCGACCTGAAATTAGCACCCTTTTGACCTTTTCTGAAATACTTTTTCTGCAAATTCTGCGGACTTTCCAAATGCAACGCATGATATAAAGTCGGCTTCCTTATCTCTCATTCTGTCAACGGCTATAGTATACTTAGCCACCGCCTTTGCTTCTTCACCATTTGTGTATCTTATCTCCGGATCTCTTACTAACCTTCCGCATATAATAGCTTGATTCACTCTGTATCCTCCGTTTCATCTAATATCAAATCTGTATACAATATCGGCCTTGATAGAACTTTCGTCAGCCTGCAGTAGTCACAGGTTCCGCATCTTTCTGGCTCTATTTCGCCACTTTTTATCTTCACAATTCTTTCAACATGCTCTTTGACTTTTTCAAGTGCCCCTGCAAGTGCTTCATCATTTATCTGTATGATTTCAATATCTGTAATCTTTTCTTTGCTTGCAGCAGCTATATAAAAAGGCAGTGTCTTTCCTGTATTCTGCCTAACGATTTCTTGATAAACAGCACCTTGTATCTCATATCCCCAATTTGTAATAAAAATCCGTAAAACCGTATTTTTTACATAAAACCTCTCACGGATTGACTTAACAATCTTTAAATCTACTATGCAAACATCAGGGATATAAGAGTCGATTTTTAATTTTCCAAGGTGCGCCACCGATTTCTCCAGTCATAATTATCTGCTTCTGCCCGGACATAAATTTCATAAAAATACGGATCTCTTTCAATCCTGTTTATAATCTCCTCAGCTTGTCTGTATTCAGCTTTTAAAGTGCCTTGTTTTTGTAAAAAAATCTCGCAATTTTCAGACTTAAACTGCTCCAAACTGCCCTCAAAGTAAGAATCGACATAACCGCCAACCAGTAGAGCTGTACTTTTTCCCTTTCATATTCGCCGTTTAGTTCTGCCAACGCCCTTGCCTCACATCCCTTTATTCCTAAGCTTCCGACAAAATCCTTATACTGGCTAACAGATAAAAACTCTCTGTTAGCCTCTGTACTAAAATAGTTATTATTTGTCAGTGTCATCTGTCGTCTCCTCTTTTGCGAATGGATCAACAGCCTTAGGTCTTTCAGGTGATATATCTTCTGCCTCACCTTCTACAAAGCAACCCATAAGTAAGTTTGGTATATGAATTCTTGCAAAAAGCAGCTGCACGATATGCAAGCATAAGCTCCGGCATTGTTTGCCATTTTTTATTTGATGCCCAACCCTCAATTCTTGCCATCTTCAGTGTCACCTCTGGACCTTCTATAAGTTCTCCTTCTTTTGTAACCGCTTTTATATAGCATCCCCTATCTTCTGTGCCTTTTTCGCCAAAGTATATTGGTTTAGCTTCTTTGAATCCTGCATTTGATTTAATCATCCCCATGCAGGCCTGCCCGCTCCATGACGGTTTACCTTTAACTACATAAAGATTTTGCATAACCATCATAGGACTTAAACCCATACGGTTGGCCATGTCTATGGCTATAGCACAGTCCATTGCCTTGCCTTGATAAGCCTGTGGCACAAGGGAAGACGATGCGAACATCTTTCCTATATTAAATAGATCCTGAAAGTTTTCAGCTTTAGCAAAAACATCAGCCGAAACTGGTAGCACACTTTCTTTTACTGTTAATTCATCCATTCTATTTCCTCCTTAGCCTCCTGTAGTTTTTCGTCGCATAATTCCAATATCGCCCTTCTGTCCATATCATCAAAGCAATCCTTGCAGATAGGCCCTGCCTGTGAGTCCCAGTATTGCTCTCCCTCGTATATGTACTGACCACACTCAACACATGTATATATTCCTTTATCTTCGGAGTTTGGGCATCTTGCGTCACAAGGGTTTTTACCGCATACATCACACATTTTGCTCCTCCTCGTCAAACAACAGTTCTGTCTCTTTTTTCTCTATTCTGTATTTACCGTCATGCGCTTTTGTAAGCTTCCAGCCATCCATGCTGTTACCATACGCATCTGCCCATTCGTCTGATATGTTTAAGACTATAAGACCTGTCATCCCTCTGTTTTTCTTGACGCTCTTTATCATTTCAATTGCTGGAACTATCACCTTGCTAAATTCTTTCATCTGCTCTTTTGTAAACTTCTCCATGCTATTCTCTCCTTATATTCAAAAAACAAACATTGCTACAACCGCAAGGTTAAATATTGTTAAGCCTATGACTCCTATCCAAAAAGCTCTTTCCACACTGTCGAGATCATACTCCAGCTCTGCAACTTTCCTCTTTAGCTTTTCAACCTCTTTGTTGTGACTGCTCTTAAATTCTGCTATATCTTTCTCTATCTTCTTGCCGGTCCATACATCCGCTACTGCAATTTTTTCTTTTAAATTAGACATTTAAATCCTCCTTTGCTGAGAAGCTTTCTTCCCAGTTCCTTATCTTCTAATAGTTCTTTTAATGTTTTCTTTTCTAATGCCTTGCCAAGTGCAGGACTGCAGAGTATCGCTCCCAGAGTGCTGTCCGTAAGTATCTGCCCGATTGTGGCTGACATATCATGCTCAACTATTTTAATCCTGATAGCTTTCTTCTTTTTCTTGTCCCTAACGACTTCTTTTCTCTCTTCTACTACCCTTAGCTCACACCAGTTGTGATATACTTTCTTAACTTCAACCTCACAGATTACATCAGTAGGCACGGCATTTTCTTTTATAAAAAGTTCGCACTTCATCATGAAAGTGTCGCCCGGCTGTATCGCTTTTGTGGATTTCTTCGTATCTCAAAGCAGGCTTAGGACCGTCAACTATGTGTATGATTGTATTATTGTGATGTACTATCATATCTTTTTCCTCGCATGTGCCAAGGCCTCTTCCTCTGATATCCAGAAATAAAGGTCTGTGGAACTTACCTTGAACCTGTCTGTTTCAAAGTTTTCATCAATTGATGTTTCCCCTAAACTGAGTTTAAAATCTCTGTTTTTTAGCTTTACGCTATCAGGGCACTCATCGTCTTCCAGTGATTCTCCGATCGGAGTTATGTCATTGATATACATCGCATTGGCTCTACATCTTCTTGTAGTACCTGAGCTTCTTAAAGTTGACCAAGGCAGTAGTATTCCAACAAGATACTCATTTCCTTCTTCATCTTCTCCTATCGTCCACGCTGTAAAGCCTCCTGTATCAGGACATACCGGATAAATACCAACTGTATTATCAAACTCAGCTGTGGTAATATTTGTGTCCTGAAGGTTTGCCTCAGTTAAATTAGCCTGAGCGAATGACGCACCGTCCAGATTGGCACCCTCAAAGCTTGCCTCTGTAAGGTTCGCCGATAAAAATACAGCATTTTGGCAATTTGCCCCATTAAAGTTTGCGCTCCATGCATTTACACATGAGAAGTCAGCACCCTTTAAATTTGCACCTTCAAAATTTGTATTTACAAGTATTGCATCTATAAAAGCTTGCCCCCTCAAGGTTTGCATCTTTAAAGTCTGCTCCTGTCAGGTTTTGCCCTTTGAAGTTCCAACCTCTCAAGTCCATGTTTGCGAAATTATTGTTTAAAACCTCTTTTAGCTCTTTTCCCATTTATCCCACCTCTCTTACCATTTTCCACTGCCATCTTGCAGGCCTTCTCCTCTGGCTTGCAAACTCGGCAGTTTGCGCCTTAATTCGCTTTGCTATCCACTTGTCAAAGCCCGCTGTATCAAAGATTATTGTCGAATTCGGTCTTGCCGGGTCTATCTTTGTAGCGAATGTTTGTTTTGGATCTCTATAAGCTTCCATCAACAAAGGTTGTGGAAAACCTAAACTTTTTAAGTTCTGACATTTTCATGATTTGTTTTGGAAACTCCATCTTTTTCTTGTCACCTCCCACAATTCTATAAGTTCATGAGATATCAGTGATATCTGCTCCACCGTCCCTTTTATGTACAAATCCTCAACCAATCTTAGTAAAATACTTTCTAACCTTTTCTGCTCATCGGTCATTCATGAAATCCTCCTAACCTACCTTTTCTTCGTTTTTCTTATAAATCATGTCACTTACCGACACATCTAAGCCGTATTTATCCTTAACCGACATCAGCTCTACTGTATCCGCCAATATTGGCTCTCTGTCTTTCAGCATTTCAGGTGTCATAGTGGCTTTCTTTACCATCTTTTGATAGCCGTGCTTTTAGAGATACGGCTTTATTCGCTATCGTATTCGCCTTGATAAAGTCAACTCTTGCGGGGCTTCTCAATCCCTCCTGAAGCTTTTTCATCATTTCCTTTTTGATGTTCTTTATCAAGCATTCGGAAAATCTCAAAGCCCCTCATAGCCGGAAGCTTTGCGGAGTTCGGAAAGCATTTTGTACACCCACTTACGGAAGTCTTTTGCTTCTTTCTTCCTACTTTGAAATACAGTGTCATAAATACCGTATTCATTTACTATGAGCATTTCCTGCTGTCTTCCTAGACTGTCAGAGACGACCATATTTGAAATCAGTTCGTCATCTAATCTCCTGTTAATGGCATATGCTTGCAATCCCTAATGCGTCACACACATCTTTAAGCACCGCCCACCATTCACCATCTTTTTTTCTACAAATCTGATTTCGAGGTTGCACCACTTTTTCTATTTTTTTATAAAATCACCTCCTAATATTTCTGTTTGTAAAAACAGTTACTTCTACCTACTTCTATTTATTTCCGCTTACTTTATGCCACAATATATAGGTTTTATTTTTTTAATTTGTATCAATATATTGTGTTTTTTTGTCCTTGACTTCATCATTTCATAGTAATATACTTAATTAAAATCTATGAAAGGAGGTGTCTATGGCTAATAAAGAAACATCTAAAAGAGTTGCATCTACTGCCTCTAGAATTCTTCGTGATAAAAGAACAAGCTCTGCTTCCAAATCCGTTGCCGGTTCTGCTTTTATCACAAACACCAAGTAAGAAAAATAATTGCTACTTTTGCTGCATAACTCACTGGTTCTGAGCTGTGCAGCTCTTTTTAATTCTTATGTTCCCCAATTGGAATCTGATAAATCTCTACCAGTCTTTCAAGCTGAAATGCGGGTATTGCTACTTTACCTTTTTTCCCAGTTCAAAAATAGTCTGCGTACCTACTTTCAACATTTTTTTGCTACTTCCCTTTGACTAAGCTCTGCATTTACTCTTGCCGCCGCCAAGGATATTTTTTTAATTCGTTTATAAAATCACCTCCATTTAATTAACTTTAAGTTAAGCACTGGGCAAAAAAATATTTTCTCTATTAATGTTATAAATTCGACACAGCATTTCAAAGTAAGCAGGCTTTTGGATAGGTTGCACCTTTTTTTCCCAATTTACTAGCGTTTGCTTGCTTATATGCATCTCCTCAGCCACTTCTTTTTGCGTTAATCCGGCATTTACCCTTGCCGCTGCTAGTGTAATTTGCAATTTATCATCTCCTTTCTTGCTTTTAGTTAACTTTGTTGCAAGTTTAGTATAATTAACTTTAAGTTAAATGTCAATACTAAAAGTTAATTTTTTTACTTTTTTTCTTGACTATTATAACTTTTGGTTTATACTGTACCTATAAGGAGGTTTTACATTATGAGCGACAAGGCAATTAATGATATAATAGCATTCAATTTAAATAGGCTATTGGAACTCAATGGCAAAAATCAAGCAGACCTTGCTACATATATGGAAGTATCTCAAGCAACAGTTTCAAATTGGTGTAAGGGGATAAAGTCGCCCTAGGGATGGATAAGCTTGACAGGATTTGTGTGTTCTTAAATTGCACACGAACAGACCTGCTAGAGGATAAAAAAATAATACAAATAGCGGACTATCTTCTTCTGATCGTAGAGACATTGCGAAGAATTTAGATGAGATGATGAAGCAACTTGAGAGTGGAACTGACAGCCCCCTCATGTACAACGGGCAGGAACTTAGCGAAACATCTAAAAGCACTGTTAAAAATGCTTTAGAATATGCACTTACAGAAACAAAGAAGGAAAATAAGGTAAAATATAATCCGAACAAAAAAATAAAGGGTGATAGAATTGGATACCAGGACACGCAAGAAAAATTAAATCAATTATTGCACACTATGAAAGAATGACAGGAAGCAGAGATCCAATCCGAATTGCAAAAATTTGCGGAATAGGAATAGCTATATGCCCATTAGGTGAACTATCAGGGTTTTATAAATTGATAAAACGCAAGAAATGGATATTTATAAACGAGGACTTATTGGATACAGATATGTTTAGGGTGGTTGCAGCGCATGAGCTTGGGCATGCTTTTTACACAGAACTAAAAGAATGTGCATTTATAAAAATCATACTCTACTACTTACATCATGGGTAGAGCGTGAAGCTAATCTTTTTGCAGCAGAATTGTTGATACCTGACTGCAATCAATATCAAGTTGTATATCCTAAGGAATTGATGGATATAAAGAAAAAAATTTAGATAAAAAGGGGTTCTGTAAGTTCAATATGATGTATAGAATTAGGCAAAAGCACGGTAAAGGAGTTTACATGGAATGAGGATGAAGAATTATATTTTTCAACGCTTCACTCCAAACTAACTGATTATGAAAACTCTAAAAATAGTTTTTGTATAGGTTGTCAAATGGCAGTATTGAGACCTATTTTAACCATTATCCACTTGGTAAAATCAAGCTTCAGGGAAGAAAGCATTATATGCAGGTTTTAAAATCCTTATATAAATGGGATGTTATTGATGGGAGTGTGGGAGATTTTTATCGAGAGAGTGGATGATGTTATCAAATACATGAGAAAAATACTGCACATATTAAGAAGAGATTTCGACAAGGCCGACTGTGATCAGGTCGAGAATGGCGTAAGGGGAGCTTAGAGGGAAGGTTTAAATATATTAATAGAAATATTTAAAAATATTTTTATTCCCTTAAGCAAAACATTGCACACCATATACTGTATTTTAATGGCGTTTAGTGCTAATTTTTATACTATATCTTGTGTTTTTATCGTCATATTGTTCAAAAATACCGTATCTTGCAATGCGTGTAAAGATGTGATAGACTAAGCTAAGAGATTAACCTTTGTTCTTATGTGGAGCTTAGGAAAAAAATTTACTGATTAAGCTTTAGTCCTTATGTGGGACTAAGCATTTTTAGGAGTTATTAATGAATGAAAAAAACCTTTTAAAACTCACAATCAAATGCTTAAAATTTTTGAGAAGTAGAGGAATGATAATAAGTGATGGGAGTAAAAGCTAAGAGAATACTGGAACGTGAAAATTATTATTGTATTATAAATGGATACAAAACTTTATTTATAGATAGTTCACACAACGATGAATACTATAAGTCCCGGAACTACTTTTTGACGAGGTTTTTTTGCTTTTATTCTCTTTAGATAGGGAATTGAAAAAGAATGTTACTCCCAGAGTTATTAAAGGTTGAAGGATTTATAAAATCAACCATAGCATATAATTTTTCATCAAAAATACCCTGATAAAAAAATTCATACTTAGCTTTTTGAAAAATTATACATCTGACTCTAATAAGACAAAAGATATACTGTCTGTGATTGCAAACTTGTCAAATTGCATATCAAGACATAATGCGGTTACCTACTACATAGAGCGATATCAGCATTGCCCCTTATGGGTTTTAGTGAATTTTTTTGTCTTTTGGTTCCATATCAAAATTATACAGGGTTCTTGATAATAAAAATAAGACTGAGCATTGCAAAAGAAATCACCAAACATTACAAGCAGTATTATACTAATACTAGACTTATTTCTCCTGAAATGCTTGATGAATGCTTAGGAGCTTTTTGTGATGTTTAGGAACACTTGTGCTCATGATGAAAGACTTTACAATTATACGGCTCGATTTAAAAGATAGTGCATTAGGGAAATTTTTAAATACAAACCTATTAGCAAAACCATAACTTATTTTCAATTATAGTATTACTTAAAAATATTCTTGAAAAAAAGATGAGTATAAGCGATTTATTAAATCTTATGATGCTTTAATAAATAAATACGGCCAAAGATTCAAATCAATTAGCATGCTTGACATAACTAATAGTTGCGGCATATGTGAAACTTGGATATCCAGCAATATCTAACATTATAAATTTTTTTAAACATAAAAAAAGCCACCTGGATAACCAGATGGACAAACATACCTCTGCAAGTTACTACTCACAGCAATACGCCTTAGACAAGCTATATTGTACCACGCATAGTAGCACCTTGCAACAGGTGTTATTTTTTTATACCCAAAAAAATAGGAGGTACACTATGGCAAAGGCTAAATATTCTAAAAGTAAAGACGGATATTTTAGAGCGAAAGTCTGGGACGGTACATATAATTCTGACGGATCTAAGCACAGAATAAATTTAACTTCTAAAAAATCCAGTGCAGATTTAGAGAAAAGAGTAAATGCTTTAAAAGATAAAGTGGCCAAAAGAGAGTATGTATCTGTATGTGATATATCTCTTTATGATTATGCCATAGAGTGGCTGGATACATATAAAGTTAATCGCTCAAGGAATACTTACCTGATGTATAAAAACATCATAGACAAGCATATAATCGACTTGTCAGATATACCTTTACAGAGCCTTACACATTCAAGGCTACAAGTCTTGATAAATGACAGATCTGACAGGCCACGCACATGCCAACAGCTCTTACTTACTCTCAGGCAAGTATTAAAATCCGCTGCCAAATCCCAACTTATACCTATCAATGTATCTTATGAACTCTTTGACGGACTGGAGCTACCCACATACAAAAGCAAAGAAAAAAGAGCCCTTACAGATTTAGAAATTAAGGCCATAAAGTCTGCAGATTTTACGGATAGAGAGAAATGTTTTGTATACTTGCTGTATGGCTGTGGTCTACGAAGAGGCGAGGCCTTGGCACTCACTAAATACGATATATCTTTTGAAAAGGCTGAGATAAGCGTAAATAAGTCCATGGCATTTGATGTGAACAGCTCTTATATAAAAGAAACCAAAACCGCAAGAGGGCAAAGGACTGTACCAATGCCCGTATATCTGAAGGACTTTTTAAAAGAATATATAAAAGACCGTAGATAACTATCTGATCACCAAGGCAGACGGAGCTATGTCAACACAATCAAGCTTTGACAGAATGTGGGAACAGATTATAAAGAAGATGAATACCGCTGCAGGTGGTACTGATGAAGTCAAGGTTATTCACAACCTTACTCCTCACATCTTCAGGCATAACTATTGTACCCGTCTTTGCTATCAAGTACCGGCTATATCTACTAAAATGATTGCAAAGCTTTTAGGAGATACAGAGCGTATGGTATCGGAGGTATATAGCCACATCCTGGCAGAAAAAGAGCAAGTCAATGACTCCATAGAAAAGGCAATTTCTCTATAATTTTATTAGACATTTTTTTAGACATCTTACTTTTTAAAAACCCTACTTTTTAGACATTTTTTAGACATCAAATCGGCTATAAAAAAACACTTACTTTTGCATATCGGAAAAATAAAGAAAAAGTGGCTCAAAGCCTTTATTTACAAGGTTTTTCAGCCACTTTTTTTAATATCGGAATGACAAGACTTGAACTTGCGACCTCTTGACCCCCAGTCAAGCGTGCTGCCAAACTGCACCACATCCCGTAAAAGTATTGATACAGTATTATTATATAAAACTTTTTCAATATTTGCCAACAAAAATTTTTTTGCTGAAATTTCTATTCAATCAATGCAATATAAGTTGACAGTCTTTACAAATGTTATATAATATTAATTAATAATTAAATTTATCTTTATATTTTTTAAGGAGTTAGTATGAAAAAGATTTTTATTTGGCATTATCAGCTCTTGCTATCAGTGCAGCACTTACAATACCTGTATTTGCGGAACATGGAAACAGGATAATGTTGGATGGTGGTATGAAAGAGACGATAAAAGCTTTCCTAAATCTATTTGGGAGCAGATAGACGGATCATGGTATTATTTTAACGAGAATGGTTATATGCTATCTAATCAATGGCTTGGCAATTACTATCTCGGATCTACCGGTGCGATGCTGACCAATACTGTTGTAGACGGATATCAGGTCGGTGCAGACGGTGCATATATCCCGGCTTCACAGTCTACAGGCAGCTCAAAATCAAATACTCAGAATACATCAACTTCAGCTTCTAAGAACAGTTCAAATACAGGAACTGTTGTAAATAACAGAGCTACTGATTATATATTAAATAAAAACAGCCATGTATTCCATTATTCAAACTGTACTGCAGTACAGAAGATGAGAGAACATAATAAAATACCTTTTAGCGGAACAAGAGATGAGGCTATTTCCAAAGGATATACACCTTGTCAAATATGTCATCCTTAAAACTTGATACTATACCTAATAGTAAAACATTATTTCAAATAATATACTTAAAAGACTATATATCAGTAAAAATATGGTATATGGTCTTTTTATATTGTACATCTTCTATGCTGTACGATTTCGTCATCAGTTATTTTTAACATATACTTCACTTTATCTATGTTTACAATCAATTGCTTTTTATATTATTGTATATCTAAGTGACAATATTTTTCTGCAGCCATACATACTGTATTTACAAAAGGAGCTTCCTGTATAATTTAAATGGTGGACGTTGAAAATTGAAAATACCTCAGAGTAAAATAAGACTACTGACTGGCAGGTTGGTAAATCTTATCAAACAGAGAGGTATCTACAATGAAGTCTAACACACAAAATACAAAAAAATTGAAGCAATTACAGAAACTACTTTGGTGCTCGGAATCGATGTCGGAAGTGAAACGCATTATGCAAGAGCTTTTGATTACCGAGGAATCGAGTATTCTAAGAAACCATTAAAGTTTAGTAATGATGAGGCCGGATTCGTGACGTTTAAGGCATGGATTCTGGACATCAAAGAAAAAGCATGGTAAGGACAAAGTGGTTCCAGGAATGGAGCCTACCGGCCACTACTGGTTCAATCTTGGTAAGTTCCTTCAGGACAACGAGATGAAGCCGGTTCTTGTGAATCCTCATCATGTAAAGAAATCAAAAGAACTCGACGATAACAATCCGACAAAGAACGATCGTAAGGATCCGAAAGTCATAGCAGGACTAGTTAGAGAGGGACGTTACATGATCCCATACCTGCCTGAGGGTGTTTATGCAGATCTTAGAACTGCATCTAACATGAGATTTCAGCTACAAGCGGAGCTTACAAGAATTCAGAATAGGATCAGTCGTTGGTTCAATATATATTTTTCCTGAATACAAAAACAGTGTACGGACAGTCGGATGCTAAAAGCGGAATGCTGATTCTTAAGGTGGCGCCACTTCCGGAAGATATCCTGACGTTGGGTATCGATGGGGTGAACCAAATCTGGCGAGATGCGAAGGTGAGAGCAGTTGGGAAAGCGAGGGCAAAGACCCTGATAGAAGCTGCTGAGCACAGTGTTGGAAGCAAAGAAGGTGAAATATCTGCAAGGATGGAAATCCGTATGCTGCTGGATGATTATGAGTCCAGAAATACTCGTCTTCAGGAAGTAGTAGCTCTGATTGAAGAGCTGGTAAAAAAGATTCAATGGCTGAAAAGCTGTTGGAAATTAAGGGAGTAGGAATCAAGACGGTGTCAGGATTCCTGGCTGAAATGAGCGATATAAGCCGCTTCAATAACCCAAAAGAACTGCAGAAACTTGCAGGTTTAGCATTGGTTGAGAATAGTTCGGGTAAACATAAGGGTGAGACAACAATAAGCAGACGAGGTCGAAAGAGACTAAGATATCTGCTCTTCGAGGTTGCAATGTCCCTTGTTTCAAAAAAATCCGGAGTTCAGGGAACTCCACTCATACTATACAACCAGAAAGCTGAATCCATTAAAGAAGATGCAGTCGCTGATGGCTGTGGCGGCAAAGCTGCTCCGTGTCTTCTTTGCAATGCTGACCAAGGGGGTGGACTATGATTCCAAAAAGCTGGTTGGTGATATAAAGAGACCGGAAGTATATCTGCAGGCAGCATAAGCGTACAATGTAATCAATACAGCGGCCGTCCTATGGAGGTCACTAAACAAAGCAGAATGTAGCAGATAACGTCCACTGATCACAGTGCTGGTACAGGAAGCGAGTCAGTAATCAACAATACAAAGAATGAGCCGGTAGTCGGCAGGAATTGTAACCATGGGGCATGACCCCGTAAAGGAGCATAGCTGACACCCTGGTTATGGGCAGGCAGAACGAAGGAAGTTAGGACCTCTGGAGACAGAGATGATCCTGGTGGATATAGGAGGTTAGCTGCCATAGAGGGATGGGTATACACAAGGCCAGTAAAGCGAAAAATCAATGACGTTTTTATTTTCGTGTACCCTTTTACCGCTATTTCAGTACCAGATACACCGAAATGTTTATAACTCTGGCTTATTTACTGAGACAGACAAGGTCAAAAAACCTTGAATTTTCAACAAAAAACACTTGATTATATGAGGAGGTTATAATGGCAAATATCATTGACTATATAAAATGGCGTGAGATTTATCTTTTGATGTTTCTCCTTTTTAATGAACTTGATAATGCGGTTTTTTCATTATTCTCCCTATCTTGACTTAAAAGACTTACAAAATGAAATAAACTCAATAGGCGTTTCTCTTGCAGATGCCTGCAGATATCTAATTACTCATGACTATAACTACGGTTATATGAGTGAAATAAATGCTGATTTTTTGAATGCTCTGGCGACTTCCGACAGATTCGGTAAGGTTATGATACTTGATTATATAGATCTCTATCATGAGAAAAAATATCAATTTTCGTCAACCGGATTTATGTATGATGACAGTCAGATGTATATTGCATTCAGAGGAACCGATGACAGTATTGTTGCCTGGAAAGAAGACTTTATGATGAGTTTTTCAGTTATTCCGGCTCAGAAATTTGCACTGGATTTTCTAAAGAAGGTTATTTCACATCATCCGAATACCGACTTCATAGTAGGAGGACATAGCAAGGGCGGTAATCTTGCAATCTACTCCTGTGCCATGTGTGATGAAATTTTCAGGGACAGAATAACAACCATCTATAACAATGACGGCCCGGATCTTTGTGATGAAGTAATCAATAACGATATAATGAATGCTATCAAAGATAGAATAATCAAGATAGTTCCTGACTTTTTGTGTGGTGGGAATGATTTTTAACAATACAAAGAATATAAAGGTTGTAAAAGCTGATAATATTGCTTTCTTACAACATGATATACTCAACTGGAACTGTATTAGAACAAACTTTGAATATGTTGATGATATAAATAAGGATGCCGACAAGTTCAACAGTTTTGTAGGTAAGGTATTGGAGAACACTGATTTAAGTAAGCGCAAGGAATACGTAAATAATTTCTTTGACAAGATAATAGACTCAGGCACAACTAGGTTACCTTGGGGTAAAAATAATCACACAACTTAAATATAGAAAGGGATTTGAGCCAATAATCTGTTCAAATCCCTTTTTTTGCTTTTTATACTTCATAAAGCGGTTTTTATACGCCCCTCTTTTATCAGCTTTTTCAACTTCTTCATCTTTTATATCTCATTATTTCACCTCAATATATACCAATAATTTGCTATAAAAATAGTATTAAAGTAGTTCTCGCTCCAAATCAAAGTCTAATCCGATCCTATCTAAGCTTACTTCTCGAACATCAAATTCTGTTCTTAAAATATCCAAGACTTCATAGTATGCCAATGCTCTTCCATCTTTTAAACGAGTCTTTTCTATCACCTCTTGATTCTACAGCTGCTTCCCTTGCTCTTTCTATTATTCTTTCCACAATATATGCAATTCCCTCAATACTAATCTTTTCTGCCATATTATCCTCTTTAAGTAAAAAAGTTTTCATTAGAATATACCAAACTCCCAATATTACTTTACTATCATATTGTTATCTCCCTCAACGATTTCAAACATATCAGGAGGATACAAGTAATCCTCACCTGAGTCATCTATAATTCTATACCAACCACACTCTATAGATATTACTTCATAAATCTTATTATTTGTTAATACCAAAAAATCTGTTTTACCAACCCATTTAACCTTCATTTCTTTTTATCCCAATTCGTAGTTCACCCTTTGCTTTGATTGCATTTAACCAAAATACAACAAAAAGATACCTAGATTAAAAAAAGACTCAAAGCCTTGTAAATCAAAACTTTGAGCCTTTTTACACTGATGAGACACCCGGGACTCGAACCCGGGACAACTTGATTAAAAGTCAAGTGCTCTACCACCTGAGCTAGTATCCCATAAATGAATAAATGCCTTGAACCGGAATCGAACCAGTGACACGAGGATTTTTCAGTCCTCTGCTCTACCAACTGAGCTATCAAGGCATACTTGCGGGGGACAGGATTTGAACCTGCGGCCTCCGGGTTATGAGCCCGACGAGCTTCCAGACTGCTCTACCCCGCGATAACTATATTCAGAATAAAACTCACTCTTAAAAAGAGTGACTGAACAATGGGGAAGGTGGATTCGAACCACCGAAAGCAGTGCTAGCAGATTTACAGTCTGTCCCCTTTGGCCTCTCGAGAATTCCCCCAAACTTATTAAGTTCTTTACTTTTTACTCCTAAGAGTAAAAGCCGATAATCGGACTCGAACCGATAACCTGCTGATTACAAATCAGCTGCTCTGCCAATTGAGCCATATCGGCATGTACACTATACTATCATACGACTAATATAATGTCAATACCATCTTTTTTCAAAGACGAATGGGACCTACAGGGCTCGAACCTGTGACCCTCTGCTTGTAAGGCAGATGCTCTCCCAGCTGAGCTAAGATCCCATTTTTAAACTTAAAGGCTGGAATTCTTTAAGTAACGACCCGAATCGGACTCGAACCGACGACCTCCGCCGTGACAGGGCGGCGCTCTAACCAACTGAGCCATCGGGCCATATAAAGGTATGTACCTTCAAAACTGCGTACCAAACTCAAAAAATAAATTCCTTATCCTTTTGGTTAAACCCTCGACCTATTAGTAACCATCAACTTAATACATTACTGTACTTACATCTTGGCCCTATCTACCTCGTAGTCTTCAAGGGGTCTTACTGTTTTCACATGAGATATCCCATCTTGAGGGGGGCTTCACGCTTAGATGCCTTCAGCGTTTATCCCGTCCCGACATAGCTACCCTGCCATGGAGTTACTCTCCAACAGGTACACCAGCGGTCAGTCCGTCCCGGTCCTCTCGTACTAAGGACGGCTCCTCTCAAATATCTTACGCCCACGCCGGATAGGGACCGAACTGTCTCACGACGTTCTGAACCCAGCTCGCGTACCGCTTTAATGGGCGAACAGCCCAACCCTTGGGACCTGCTACAGCCCCAGGATGCGATGAGCCGACATCGAGGTGCCAAACCACTCCGTCGATGTGAACTCTTGGGAGTGATAAGCCTGTTATCCCCAGGGTAGCTTTTATCCGTTGAGCGATGGCAATCCCACTTTATGCCACCGGATCACTAAGTCCTACTTTCGTACCTGCTCCACCCGTCGGTGTCGCAGTCAAGCTCCCTTCTGCCTTTGCACTCTTTGAATGGTTTCCGACCATTCTGAGGGAACCTTCGAGCGCCTCCGATACTCTTTCGAGGCGACCGCCCCAGTCAAACTCCCCGTCTGGCATTGTCCCCCACCCGGATAACGGGTGCAGGTTAGAAATCCAGCAATACAGGGGTGGTATCCCAACGGCGACTCTGCATAAACTGGCGTCTATGCTTCTACGTCTCCCACCTATCCTGTACGAGTATTACCGAATCCCAGTACCAAACTGGAGTAAAGCTCCATGGGGTCTTTCCGTCCTGGCGCGGGTAACCAGCATCTTCACTGGTACTTCAATTTCACCGGGTGCATTGTTGAGACAGCGCTCAAATCATTACGCCTTTCGTGCGGGTCGGAACTTACCCGACAAGGAATTTCGCTACCTTAGGACCGTTATAGTTACGGCCGCCGTTTACTGGGGCTTCAATTCAAAGCTTCGTTTCCTGACTTCTCCTCTTAACCTTCCAGCACGGGCAGGCGTCAGCCCATATACTTCACCTTGCGGTTTCGCATAGACCTGTGTTTTTGCTAAACAGTTGCTTGAGCCTTTTTTCTGCGACCACTATTTCTAGTGGCACCCCTTCTCCCGAAGTTACGGGGTCATTTTGCCGAGTTCCTTAACAATGCTTCTCCCGCCGGCCTTAGGATTCTCTCCTCATCTACCTGTGTCGGTTTGCGGTACGGGTACATATAACACAATAGCGGCTTTTTCTTGACGGCTCCCCTAACCGACTTCCCTACTAAACTTCGGTACGCATCACGTTTTTCCCTTTGCATGGTGGTTTTTTCCTCCCATACAGGTACTTCGCTTGCCCCGGTTTTTGTCCTCCGGGTTCGGTTTTTTAGTCTCCGTGTCCCCACAGTTCTGATTATATGTAGTACAGGAATCTGCACCTGTTATCCATCGACTACGTCTTTCGACCTTGCCTTAGGCCCCGACTTCACCCTGAGTAGATCAGCTTTTACTCAGGAAACCTTAGATATTCGGCCAAGAGGATTCTCACCTCTTTCTCGCTACTCATTCCGGCATTCTCTCTTCTTATTACTCCACCATTCCTTCCGGTATGGCTTCTACGCCTCTAAGAATGCTCCTCTACCAATGTATAATATACATTCCTAGGCTTCGGTGGTGTGTTTAGCCCCGGACATTTTTCGGCGCAGGACCTCTCGACTAGTGAGCTGTTACGCACTCTTTTTAATGTATGGCTGCTTCTAAGCCAACATCCTAGCTGTCTTCGAAATCCCACATCCTTTTTCCACTTAACACACACTTTGGGACCTTAGCCGTAGGTCTGGGCTCTTTCCCTTTTTGACTACCCAACTTATCTCGTGTAGTCTGACTCCCGTCAATCATCTAGCCGGCATTCGGAGTTTGATATCTCTTGGTAGGCTTTGACGCCCCCGCAAAAAAATTCAGTGCTCTACCTCCGGTAGACTAATAACGAGGCTAGTCCTAAAACTATTTCGAGGAGAACCAGCTATCTCCGGGTTCGATTGGAATTTCTCCCCTATCCACACCTCATCGCCACCCTTTTCAACGGATGTGCGTTCGGTCCTCCATTCACTTTTTACGCGAACTTCAACCTGGACATGGATAGATCACCCGGTTTCGGGTCTACACATACAGACTTATTCGCCCTATTAAGACTTGGTTTCCCTTCGGCTCCGTATCTTTAATACTTAACCTCGCCTGTACATGTAACTCGCCGGACCGTTCTACAAAAAGTACGCGGTTCACCTTTCGGTGTTCCACAGTTTGTAAACATAGGGTTTCAGGTTCTTTTTTTCACTCCCTCCCGGGTTCTTTTTCACCTTTCCTTCACAGTACTATACGCTATCGGTCACTGACTAGTATTTAGCCTGGGGTGGTCCCCCTGCTTCCCTAAGGTTTCTCGTGTCTCGTGGTACTCGGATACTGCTGGATTCAATACATTTTTCCCTTACACGGCTCTCACGCTCTTTTGGCCCGCTTTTTCCAAAAACGGTTCAGGTAATATATCTTACTCGTGTTGCAGTCCTCTACCCCGCAGTGCACGCACCACGGTTTTGGGCTCTTACGATTTCGCTCGCCGCTACTTTCGCAATCACTTTTGTTTTCTTTTCCTCCGGCTACTTAGATGTTTCAGTTCACGGGTTCCCTTCTGTACGTTATGTATTGGCGTACAGATACTTGGGAGTTCTTCCAAGTGGGTTTCCCCATTCAGACATCTGCGGATCACTGAATATGTGCTTCTCCCCGCAGCTTTTCGCAGCTTGTCACGTCTTTCTTCGGCTGTCAGTGCCTAGGCATCCACCCTACGCTCTTTATGTTTAACCTCTTAAATCATTTAGATTTAGTGTTTATGTACGATACTAGCGTGTATCATACACTATGTTTAAAAAAATTTATTTTTGTTATTTAAAAATACTAACTACATTTGTAATTAGTACCTCGGATGTCTAATTATAAAAATATTTATATAATTTCTCGTTTGGTATGCAGTTTTTCAAGGTACATATTAGTTAAAGCTTTTGCTTTAACAATGGAGATGGAGAGATTCGAACTCTTGACCCCCTGCTTGCAAGGCAGGTGCTCTCCCAACTGAGCTACACCCCCATAAAATTGGCATCCACCTACTCTCCCATACCGTCTCCAGTATAGTACCATCGGCCGACTAGGTCTTAACCATCGTGTTCGGAATGGGAACGGGTGTGTCCCCTAGACGCATCGACACCAATAATTTTTATGTTTTTAGTACCCTTTTTAATTTAGTACTAAACAGTACTCACAACCCCTACTTTTTCCTTAGAAAGGAGGTGATCCAGCCGCACCTTCCGATACGGCTACCTTGTTACGACTTCACCCCAGTTATCCTCCCTGCCTTCGGCAGCTCCCTCCTTACGGTTAGGTCACTGACTTCGGGCATTGATGACTCCCCATGGTGTGACGGGCGGTGTGTACAAGACCGGGAACGTATTCACCGCAGCATTCTGATCTGCGATTACTAGCGATTCCAGCTTCATATAGTCGAGTTGCAGACTACAATCCGAACTGAGACGTTATTTTTTTGTGATTTGCTTGGCTTCGCAGCTTTGCTTCACTTTGTTTACGCCATTGTAGCACGTGTGTAGCCCAAATCATAAGGGGCATGATGATTTGACGTCATCCCCACCTTCCTCCGGATTATCTCCGGCTGTCTCGTCAGAGTGCCCATCTTACTGCTGGCTACTGACGACAAGGGTTGCGCTCGTTGCGGGACTTAACCCAACATCTCACGACACGAGCTGACGACAACCATGCACCACCTGTATCCCTTTGTCCCGAAGGTCTAGCTTCATTACAAAGCTATTCAAGAGTATGTCAAGATTTGGTAAAGGTTCTTCGCGTTGCTTCGAATTAAACCACATGCTCCACCGCTTGTGCGGGTCCCCGTCAATTCCTTTGAGTTTCATTCTTGCGAACGTACTCCCCAGGTGGAATACTTAATGCGTTAGCTTGCGGCACCGAAGAGTTTACCTCCCCGACACCAAGTATTCATCGTTTACTGCGTGGACTACCAGGGTATCTAATCCTGTTTGCTCCCCACGCCTTCGAGCCTCAACGTCAGTTGTCGTCCAGTAAGCCGCCTTCGCCTCCGGTGTTCCTCCTAATATCTACGCATTTCACCGCTACACTAGGAATTCCGCTTACCCTCCGACACTCAAGCTATACAGTTTCCAAAGCAGTTCATGGGTTGAGCCCACGCCTTTCACTTCAGACTTGCATTGCCGTCTGCGCTCCCTTTACACCCAGTAAATCCGGATAACGCTTGCCCCCTACGTATTACCGCGGCTGCTGGCACGTAGTTAGCGGGGCTTCTTAGTCAGGTACCGTCATTTTTCTTCCCCTGCTGATAGAGCTTTACATACCGAAATACTTCTTCACTCACGCGGCGTCGCTGGATCAGGGTTTCCCATTGTCCAATATTCCCCACTGCTGCCTCCCGTAGGAGTTTGGGCCGTGTCTCAGTCCCAATGTGGCCGTTCACCCTCTCAGGCCGGCTACCGATCGTCGCCTTGGTGGGCCTTTACCTCACCAACTAGCTAATCGGACGCGGATCCATCTTATACCTATAAATATTTTTACCCCTGCACCATGCGGTGCTGTGGTCTTATGCGGTCTTAGCGGAAATTTCTCTCCGTTATCCCCCTGTATAAGGCAGGTTATCCACGCGTTACTCACCCGTCCGCCACTAAGTCTGTTAAAATTTCACCCGAAGGCTTCCTTTTAACAGCTTCGTTCGACTTGCATGTGTTAAGCACGCCGCCAGCGTTCATCCTGAGCCAGGATCAAACTCTCATATAAAAGTTTAATCTAGCCTTCTCGCTAGCTTGCATCTGTTTTCACAGATCTACTGTTTTTTAAAGGTTTTAAATTCTGTTCGAATCTAAACGTTGTTTTTTCTGAAATCTCATCAATTATTATTAAAATAATTAAGTTATTTTCAGGGTTGTGTGTACTGTTTAATCTTAAATTATCAAGGTTCGTTTGCTTTGCTGTTTGAAACAGCTTAGCTATTATATCAGGCTCATTTCATCTTGTCAACAACTTTTTTTAAGTTATTTTGAAGAGTTTTTAAGCTTTTGCTCTTTTGGAGCAACTTTGATATATTATCATATCTATGTTATCTTGTCAAGAATGTTTTTAAACTTCTTTGACAAGAAACGGAGAAAGAGGGATTTGAACCCTCGCGCCGGTTGCCCGACCTACACCCTTAGCAGGGGCGCCTCTTCGGCCTCTTGAGTATTTCTCCTAATTTGCTTTCGCAATGCCTAGACATTATACAAGAATAACTCTAATCTTGTCAATAACTTTTTTAAAGTTTTTTAACACATTTTTGGCAAATCAATAAACTACATATTTTGGGCAAAGTCGATCCTGTGATTTATACTATTGGCAAGTTCTGTTAAACTCTTTAACTTGTCCGTTTTACATACAAATAATACATAACTGTCGCTGTCTATATCAATGCATGATACACAATACCCGTCTTTCATCCATCTATTGTCCAACTCTTTACACCAAGACGGAATATCCCCTTCATCATCAAACATACTCTCATCTATGACAAGATTATTCTCATTTGCCAATTCTTCTATACTTGATAAGAATTCATCTTTTTCTTCTTTCCAGTCAAGCTCTGTTGCTATCCCGCTCTCAAGCATCTCATCCGCTACGGCAATCCAAACAAAGGTATCCATAGCATCTCTGTCTGTAATACCCCTATCCTCATATCTGTCCGCATTATCTTTAAAATACTCTCTCGGATGACAAAAACATCTGTCCATATTTTGTAAAAAATATTCATTATCCGATATGGTCTTTACAAGCTCTTTGTAGACCTTTGCATTAGCTATCTTGACATCTGCACTGTCAAACACAACTTCCCAACCTGAATAATCCGGCACTATATTATCCTTCATAAGGAGTTGAACCATATCCATTACCTTATCTTTGGCAAATCCTTCCTTTCCATAGATAATAATATTGTCGCTGTCATTAACATCCGATGTACTTACCTCAAAATGATAATTCTCATCATCTTCATCTTTACATATCTGTACGAAATTCAATCTTCTGTTATTTACATCAATCTTTTTTGCCGGTGTCAAGACAATAAAATATATCTTACCGTTTCTTATAGAATCTAACAGGCTTTCGACCTCTTGCGCTGTACATTCGCCCTTTTCTGCTCCGTCAATATCAAGTTTCCAATCAGACTTTCTCTTGTTAAAGATATTAAACAACATACTCTAAGCTCCATTTTAATAATACTATATACAAAAATTCTAAGGAAATGTAAAAACACTTCCTTAGAAAAATTATCAACACAATTATACAGATATGTAAACTACAATTTTTAAAAACTATACTGTTACTCATGTACATGCAATAATGCATGAGACTTATGTGAGAGCGGTTTATCAAAAATATTCCTCATATAAAAGATATAATATCTCTATTTTCATGAGAATATCTTATTTCAGAATTCTCATCCAAGAAATAAAGCTTCTTTCCTCTGTTAAATGCAAGCTCATAGCCATCCTTTACAGGTTGTCCGCCACCGCCTACGCAGCCTCCCGGACATGCCATTACTTCGACAAAGTCATACTTTTGCTTCGCCTCTCTCTATCTTATTCAATAGTTTTTCTTGTATTACCAAGTCCACTCACTACAGCAATATTCAATTCAATATCATCAATATTAAACTTAGCCTCTACAGTTCCGTCATTCTCCTGGAACGCCTTACTTCTTACAGGCTTAAATGCATCTGCGGGTGGATTTTCTTTCTTTATTATGCTGTATGCGGTTCTGAGTGCCGCCTCCATTACTCCTCCGGTAGCACCGAATATTACACCCGCTCCCGAATAGTCACCCATCGGTCTGTCGGCTACCACATCCTCAAGACTCTTAGGATCTATATGAAAAGCTCTTATCATACGGGTAAGCTCTCTTGTTGTAAGAGCAATATCCACATCATGACCTGCATATTCACCATGGAAGAGTTCCATTTCTCTTTCGCCCTTTTTAGCCACACAAGGCATTATAGAAACAGATACCATATTCTCAGGTTTTACACCTATTTTTTCAGCAAAATAAGACTTCATTACAGCACCGAACATCTGCTGTGGTGACTTAGCTGTTGAAAGTGATTTTGTCATTCTCGGGTATTGTGATTTTACAAATCTTACCCAACCCGGACAACAGGACGTAAACATGGGTCTGTCACCGATAAGTCCGTTTGTGTATCTGTGTACAAACTCATTTGCCTCTTCCATAATTGTCAAGTCTGCTGAGAATGAGGTATCAAACACATAGTCTGCACCCATCTTCTTTAATGCATCTACGATCTTTCCTACAGTTGCATCCTTATCCTTAAGCCCGAACACTTCACCCCACGCCGTTCTTACAGCAGGTGCAATCTGGACAACAACCGTCTTTTCAGGATCGGCGATAGCTTCCCAGAACTTTGAAGTATCATCTCTTTCGCTAAGTGCACCTACAGGACAATGTGTTATACACTGTCCGCAAAGTGAACAGTCGGCTTCTTCAATCTTTTTATATCCGGTTACGTTTACTGTAGTTCTTGCTCCTGTACCGTGAAGATCCCAAACACTTAAACTCTGCATCTTATCACAAACCTGTATACATCTCATACATTTAATACATTTGGATGAATCTCTTATAAGTGGGAAATTCTTATTCCACGGCTGTTTTTCAAGTTCAACAGCAAACGGTATCTCAAGTATATTTAAGTCATTGGCAACTTTTTGAAGTGAACAGTTGCCGCTCTTAGCGCATATAACACATCTGTTATCATGCTGTGAAAGTATCAGCTCAACAGTCTTTCTTCTGTCTCTAATTACTTTTTTACTGTTTGTAAAGATCTCCATACCCTCTTCACATACATTATTACATGATGTGATAAGCTTATCTTTACCCTTTAATTCAACAACACATACTCTGCACGCCGCTATCTCATTCAAACCTTTTAAGAAACATAATTTCGGAATATCTATATTTATTCCTGCCGCCGCTTCCATAATAGTAGTATTTTCTTTTACGGAAACAGGTACATTATCAATAGTTAAGTTTACCATATACTCTCCCTACCTCCTTTGAAAATACCGAAGCCGAAGTGGTCACATCTTAAACATCTGCCTGCCTCTTGCTTAGCTTCTTTTTCTGTCATGCAATTTTCAACACCGTCAAAATCGAGAACTCTTTCACAAGCTTCTCTTTCTGTAAGCTCAACTCTACCACAAGGACTCTTATCCTCAAGACTTGCCTCAGGAATTTCTACATCCACACTTATTTCATGATGATATCCCAAATATTCATCAATATTTTGCCGCTACCACCTTTGCCGCACCGATTGCCTTTTATAACTGTAGAAGGTCCGCTTGCACAGTCTCCTCCTGCAAATACACCCGCATCTCTTTAAATGCACCTGTAGAATCTGTAATTATCTTTCCGTTAGACACAGGGATTCCCGCTTCCTCGAAATGCTTTGTCTCTATATTTTGTCCGATTGCAACCACAAGTATGTCACAAGGAATATAAACATCTTCCTCACCTGTAGCCTTTACACTTGCTCTTCCGTCTTTAATAGAGCTGATCATCTGAGGTTTTACATATATACCCTTTATATTATTGTTCTCATCAACATCTATAGCGGATGGTGCCATAAGGGTTCTAAGCTCAACACCCTCTGCAACCGCCGCCTCTATCTCAGCAGGTAAAGCTGTCATATCGGCAACTCTTCTTCTATATGCAATACTTACTTTCTTTGCACCCATTCTCTTTGCAGTTCTGACCGCATCCATGGATACATTCCCTGCCACCAATTATACAAACATTCTTGCCTGTAAGATCTTTTATAATATTCTTTCCTACATCACGCAAGAATTCTACAGCAGATACCACTCCGTTTGCATCTTCATGCTCAAGTCCCAGTTTCTTATCTGTACTTGCGCCTATAGTTATAAGCACAGCATCAAAAGCATTTCTCAAGTCATCAATTGAAATATCTTCTCCAATCTTGAGACCATGCTTAACTTTTACACCTGTTTTTAAAATAGCCTTGATATCATCATCAAGTCTGTCCTTTGGCAGTCTGTAATTCGGAATACCGTATCTTAACATACCGCCAAGCTCAGGTAACATCTCATATACGGTTGTCTGATGTCCCATAAGCTGGAGGAAATAAGCCGCACTAAGTCCACCCGGTCCACCACCGAGTATTGCAACTTTCTTACCTGTAGACGGAGCACATTTTGGAGGATCTACTTCTCCCGCAAAATCTGCTGCAACTCTCTTTAAACCACGAATATTTATAGAGTCGTCCACCATATTTCTTCTACATCTTGCCTCACAAGGATGCTCGCAAATAAATCCGCAAGTAGTAGGGAAAGGATTATCTTTCCTTATCAATCTTACAGAATCCGCATATCTGCCTTCCTTTATAAGAGCAATATACCCCGGTATATCTACCTGTGCAGGACATAAATTTACACAAGGTACAGGCTGATTGTATGAGCATGTACATCTGCCATGTGCTATATGTTCGATATAGTCATCTCTATATCCTATAATACCTTTGTAAACCATGTTTGCCGCTTCATAGCCTATGGCACAATCCGCTGATTCCATGATACTTAGGGCTGTCTTTTCCATTAATTTTAAAGACGCCATACTGCCCTTACCGTCAAGCACGTTTTCGATCAGCTTTTCAAGCTGTCCTAAGCCGATTCTGCATGGAACACATTTACCACAAGTCTGAGCGTGAGCCAATTCCAAGAAAGCTCTTGACATATCGACCGGGCAAAGCCCCGGAGGAGATGCCTCGATTCTTCTTTCCAAATTTTTGTATAGCTCCTCCATAACAATTCTGGCTCTACTTGGGGAGACTATTTCTAATCTACTCATACCTCTTACTCCTAGAATTATTTCACCGTTTTACCGGTAGATTAATATATGTAAATGAATTACATATATAGATTTTTAAATTGTCTATTTCATGAAATAATAAGAGTACATATCCTTATATTTATTTGATACGAACTTTATGGTTTTATTATATACTTTTTTTCTCACAATTTGTAATACTTTTTCAAAAAGTATTTTATTTTAACATGTTTGTTTGTTATTTAACTAGCGTCTTTTACAAAAAGTCACAAAAAGACACTTCTATAAGTGTCTTTAACTTATAGAAGTATCTTTTTATTACATCTTTTTATTTTCTGGTACTTAAATCCCTGCCTCATTATTGATACAATTATTTTTTGTTTTTTTATCCCGGTTCTTCATTTTTCAAAAGTAATGTTTCTTATCAAGAAGCTTTTTTTATCATTGGCTCTTCATCTACTTCCAATGATTCCAAGGCATTATCTATAATCTCTTTGTTTATGCCCTTTTCCATTAATTTATATTTTAATTTCATTTTGCTGTACTTATCTTTATATGTATTGATGTATCGATCTGCGTATCTTTCATCATTTATATATCCGAATTTTTGCCTTTTTCTATAGCATCTTTTATGGCTTCTTCCGGATAAAATGAGAGCTTCAGCTTTTTTATTATATCATTTTCCGACTTAAAAGGATTTCTCAAGATATGCATAAGTCTTGCAAAAGCTCTCTTCTTTAAAAACCCGGATAGATGGTAATATAATATTCCTCTTCATCTATCTCTTTTTCCAACAGCAATATCCAGCCTTCTGATCTCTCCATTGTACAATCCAAGACTTTCTCCGTCTTGAAATATAACTTTACTTTTTTTAGTATTCAGAGGGATAATTTCACTTACAATCAATCTTCTTCCTCGAGCTCTATTCCTGTTGCTTCATCCATATCATCTTCTATGAGTGAACCGTCAAATTCTTCTTCATCATCTACAGAATCATACTCCAGAGTTTTGCCGTTTTTCGTCTTCCTGTACAAATTTTTCTCTGATCTGTTCCTCTATTCTCTGACAAATTTCAGGATTTTCCATAAGGAAGGTCTTGGCATTTTCTCTTCCCTGACCTATTTTATTTCCTTCATAGGAGTACCATGCACCACCTTTTTTTCCACAACGTCACTTGCAACCGCCAGGTCAAGTATCTCTCCGGACTTTTGATATACCGAGTCCGTACATTATGTCAAACTCCGCCTCTTTAAATGGAGGTGCCACTTTGTTTTTTTAACGACCTTTATTCTGGTCTTGGTTCCTATGATATCACCGCTCTGCTTTATCTGCTCAACTTTTCTTACATCAAGTCTTACAGATGCATAGAATTTTAAGGCTCTACCTCCGGTGGTGGTCTCAGGGCTTCCAAACATTACACCTATCTTATCTCTGAGCTGGTTGATAAATATAACTATACAATTGCTCTTGCTTACTATACCTGTAAGCTTTCTGAGTCCCTGGCTCATAAGTCTTGCCTGTAATCCCATATGGGAATCTCCCATATCGCCTTCTATCTCACCCTTTGGTACAAGCGCCGCTACAGAGTCGACTATTATAATATCAATAGCACCGGACCTTACCATTGTCTCTGTAATTTCAAGTGCCTGCTCTCCATTATCAGGCTGTGATACGTAAAGCTCGTTTATATTTACACCTATCTTCTCTGCATAAGCAGGATCAAGCGCATGCTCAGCATCAATAAATGCCGCAATACCGCCAAGCTTCTGAGCTTCCGCAACCATATGAAGTGCTACTGTTGTCTTACCTGATGACTCCGGTCCGTATACCTCTATGATTCTTCCCTTTGGAATACCGCCTACACCTAATGCTATATCAAGTCCCAGTGAACCTGTAGGAATGGTCTCTACAAACATATGTGTATTTCCGTCTCCAAGTTTCATTACTGAACCCTTGCCGTATGCTTTCTCTATCTGTGTCAAGGCAGACTCAAGCGCTGCCTGTTTCTCACTTTTTTCCATTACTCTTTTAACCTGTTGTGCTGCTTTGGAACTTTTTTCCTTCTTCATAACAACCTCCATCGAATGTATGTTCTTGTTTTATTGTATATGCTTCTCTTTTTATTTGTCAACAATGATATAAAGGGAATTAAAATTAAGACATAAAAAAACTAAGAATATAAAGTACTTATTGAATTTTTTGAAAAATAGAATATCTGCCATGTGATATGATTGTAACATAAAAAAGGCAGGATTGCATCAATTATGCATCCTGCTTTAATATATTATTTATCCTTACTGTTTGCAGTGATTTCACCTTCACCTACACCTTCTGTAGACTCCTTCATAAAATAAAACTTTAGGTGTCAAAACTATCAATATAAGATCCATCCATATACTGTAATTTCTTATGTAGTGTAAATCGAGCTTTAATTTATCATAAGGTGTTGTATTATACTTACCGTGAACCTGTGCATATCCTGTGAGTCCCGCCTTCATTTTAAGTCTCATTGAAAACTCCGGCAGCTCTTCCATATACTCTGCAGCAATCTCCGGTCTCTCAGGTCTTGGACCTACAAGGCTCATCTCTCCCTTTATTATATTAAAAAGCTGTGGAAGTTCGTCAAATCTGGTAGCTCTTAAAATCTTTCCGACTGCCGTGATTCTGTCATCATCTTCTCCGGCAAGCCTTGCTATACCGTCTTTTTCCGCATCCTCTCTCATGGTCCTGAACTTATATATTTCAAAGAGCTTTCCATCCAGTGTAAGTCTGGTCTGCTTATAGAAAACCGGTCCTCTGTCTGTAAGATGTATTGCCGCACCGAACATAACAAACAGAGGCAGTGTAAATATTATACCTATTACACTGACTACAACATCTATAATTCTCTTTACAAGCATCTGATCGGCTTGCAGTCCTTCATTCCTTGAAAGAAGTATCGGTGTATCAAAAAGATTCAAATTTGTGGAGGTTCTGATCAAGATATCACTTATCTTAGGTATCATATATACTCTGACACCTGCATCATAGCATTTCTTTAAAAGCAGATTTCTTTCATGTGAAGGTATATCGCCTACAACCATTCCTTCAAACTCCTCCGCTCTTTTCATTATTTCATCAATACCGACTTTTGGTACTTATTACTCCGCCGATTATGTACTTGTCATCTCTTGCACCTATTTTTTCCATTATAGAAAATACCGGTCTGTTTCCATAGACAACAAGGAGTCTTCTAGGTGGAAAAAGTACACCGTATATCCACTGAAATAAAAAAACCCAGACACACACCAATGCAGCATCTATAAGAGTTAAAATTATAAACGATGTCGGTGCATGAAACCTTTTATCAACCAGTGCCAATATAAAATATCCTATTACATTAGCTATCAAAAAGCGATAAAATATGAGAATAGATTATATTGCCTCTTTTTAAATAACCTATCCTTAAGCCGCCGTATGTCTGCAGAAAGAAAAATAATAACATTCCATACATTGCAGCCAACAGCCAGATTCCTCTTCTCCAGAATCTTACTTCTATAATAGTATTCAGATAAAAAAATGCCATAGCGCCCAATAAAGCCCTATTTCAATGAGCAATATGATAGCTGCCGAACCGAATTTTTACAATTCGTTTATACTGTTCCTTTGTATTCATATCTCCTCCAATACCTCTCTCACTCCGATACTATTGTAGCATACTTTTTTTGTATATATCACTAATTTTACATTAAGAGATGAAACTTTTATACAGATCTTAGCAGACTTTCAAGTTCATCATAGTTTTCAATATGATTAACCCTATCCCTTAATGCCGATGAGCCCTTCATACCATGAGTATACCATGCAACATGCTTTCTCATCTTTCTTATTGCCATTATTTCATCATCATATTGCATTTGCAGTTTACAATGTTTGAGTATCATATCTACAACTTCGTCTTTTGTAGGCTTTTCTATACTTTCCCCGTTCAAATATCCTCTGATCTCTTTGAATATCCACGGATTTCCTCTTGCCGCCCTGGCAATCATTATTCCGTCACAACCCGTATACTCATACATTTCTTTTGCGCTTTTTCCGTCTATAACATCTCCGTTTCCAATTACCGGAATACCAAGCTCTGACTTTACGGCCTTTATAATGCTCCAATCCGCCTTACCCGAATAATACTGCTCTCTGGTTCTGGCATGCACGGCAACAGCACTCACTCCTGACGCCTCAGCTATCTTTGCAATCTCGACTGCATTGATATTGTCGTCATTGAAACCCTTTCCTTATCTTTTAATGTAACAGGCTTTTTTACGCTCTTTACAAGCTTTGTAAGTATCTCCTCTACAAGTTTCGGATTTTTCATAAGCGCCGAGCCTTCACCGTTATTTACTATTTTTGGCACAGGACAACCCATATTGAAGTCGAATATATCAAAGTCTCTTTCCTCTATACTTGCGGCCATCTGTGCAATTATATCCGGGTCCGATCCGAAAAGCTGCAATGCAATAGGATGTTCTCCTTTATCTATTTTCATAAGCGGTTCTGTATTTTTATTTTTAAAATAGATAGCCTTTGCACTCACCATCTCTGTAACAAGAAGTGAAGCTCCCATTTCTTTGCATAAATGACGAAATGGCAAGTCACTTACACCTGCCATTGGTCCTAGGCATAAACCGCCCTCTATATTTATATTTCCGATTTTTAAAATCTTTTAGCATTATTCCTTATTCTTTCTAAAAATAAACAGCTTTGAAAAAATATAATTAAGTATAACTACGACCACACTTGAAACTATCTTTGCAATTATCCAGTTTTGCTTTAATACATCCACTCCCACAAACATAATCGCCGTGTCCAAAAAAACCTGTAAACAATCTTGCCGTAACAAAAGCAAATAATTCCTGTGCAAGTTTTGAAAGTCCAAAACTTTTACTTTTAAATACCCATATTTTATTTGTTATAAAGGCAAAAAGAACGGATAATATCCATGCAATTGTATTGGATAACAAGTTCGAAATTGGAGTTTCGTGTAGCAAATATGGTATGCCGCAAAATTTACGAGAGTAGTCAGTACACCGAATATAAGATACAGTATTACACTCTCATATTTTTATATAGTATGATATTCTTTCAAGCATATTATTCTACACTCTCTCCCAATATCACCACTTTATAAAATAATTCCAATTGTGACAAAAGCTCTTCTTTTTTTCTTTGGTATAAGCTTATCTTCAATCCGCTCTCTATTTCATCAAAGTAAAAGTCTCCGTCATCAACTCTTACACAAAAGCTCAAATTTCCGAATTTATCAAATTCCATAGTAAGTATGCCTCCCGCCTCTTCGGCAAAAGACACACACATTATTTTCAGCTCATTTTTTATTTCATCCGGCAAAAACTTGAACTTTTTATTGAAATAATACTTCTGCACATATGAACTTGCACCACACAGTACTGTATTTTTCACCGTTTGTCCAATCGTAATTATATCCGTCAATCATTTCAGGCATATTATCTTACCAAAAGCTTGCTTATTCTGAATTGATCTTCCGATATATCCTTAGTCATTGCCAATGCTTCCTGAATATCAAAGTCAACAAACTCACCGTTTTTTTGTATGCAACAAGTCTGTTTGAATGACCGGCCAATAAAAGCTCTACAGCCTTTGCGCCCATAATTGATGCATAAACTCTGTCCTTACATGTAGGAGCACCACCTCTTTGCATGTAACCGAGGATTGTAGCTCTTGTCTCGATTCCTGTAGCAGCTTCAATTCTCTTTGCCATGGAAGTTGAATGTCCGATTCCCTCGGCATTGATTATGATATGATGCTTTTTTCCACGTTTTCTGTTTTCAATGATTCTGTCAATCAACACCTGCTCGTTTCCGTCATATCTCTCAGGTAAAAGTACATCCTCGGCACCGTTTGCAAATCCGCACCAAAGTGCAATATATCCTGCATTTCTACCCATTACCTCAATTATCGAACATCTCTCATGTGATGTGGAAGTATCTCTTACCTTATCAATAGCTTCCATTGCAGTATTTACCGCAGTATCAAATCCTATAGTATAGTCTGTACATGCTATATCAAGGTCGATAGTTCCCGGTATTCCTATAGTATTGATTCCAAGTGCTGAAAGCTTTCCGGCACCTTGGAACGATCCGTCACCACCTATAACGACAACTCCGTCTATACCATGTTTTCTACAGATTTCAGCACCCTTTTTTTGTCCCTCCGCTGTAGTAAACTCCTGACATCTTGCAGTATAAAGTATTGTACCGCCTCTGTGAATAATTTCAGATACGCTGGTGCTGTCCATATCTACTATCTCTTCCTGTAAAAGTCCTGCATAACCTCTCATGATTCCTTTTACATTTATTCCGTTATGTATTGCTGTTCTAACTACCGCTCTGATAGCTGCATTCATTCCCGGTGCATCACCACCACTTGTCAAAACACCTATAGTTTTTATTGCCATATATTTCCTCCTATTTTAAAAAACGGATCTACTCTTTTTTTCTATATGTAATTCATATAATATATCTAAGTAAAAAAATACACATATATAAATATCTCACATTATTTTTATATTAATGAAAAAAACATTTTTTTCAATAGTCTTGTCATGGAATTAACAAATTCTATTTTTATAAAGTGCAAAGAGCATTATCAAAAATCTAAAAATAGATTTCTTAATAATGCCCTTTTATATGCACGTCTTGCTTCGAATGCCATTCACAAGCGTTACAAAAAGCAGTTAGCTCTGCGGCGGCTATCTCACGGCACATGAAAGGTCTTCCTTAGTGCTGCTACATTCCTGTCCTGACACGGTTCGAAAGTTTCCATTGCGTGGGGACCCCCTGCTTCAACACCACTTACTCCAGACTGCCAAGCAAATGAACACCCTAGGCAAGACATCACCCCCTACTAAAGCGGATTGTAGGTACAGGACACCGCTATCTTCCCGGCTGTGCATTAACAAGTATACTTGCAATGATCTATATTTGTCAAATGATTTTTAATGTGCTAAAACAATTGCTCTTTCATCCTTTCAAGCAAACTTATAGTAAATTCCATCCTGTCCTCGGTTGAGATCTTCTCCTTATCCCTGTACTCCCAGTTCAATACCTTATCATATTTTACAGACAAATTCTTTTCCGAAAGACTTTAAGAAAGCATCCAGGTTATCCATTTTTTTATATCCTTATTTTTCTCTCATTGTCCACTTTATCTGCAACTTATTCACAATAATATCGGTTATAAACATACTGCTTGCCAGAGCCTTTATTCTTGCAACATACAAAAGATTAGCCACAGACTTCGGCATCTCACCGAATCTGTCTATAAGCTCATCCTGCATATCAAGGAAATCCTCCTCGGTTTTTACCAATGCTATCTTTTTATATATCTCAAGCTTCGTCTCTTCATTTGAAATATAGCTGCTTGGAATATAGGCACTGCTGTCTATCTCCACACTTGCCTCTACGTCCTCTTCCACAGGCTTTCCTGTCTTTAAAGCTCTGACTGCAGTATTTAAAAGTTTCACATACAGGTCATATCCCTACCTCTTCCATATGGCCATGCTGTGTCACACCAAGAACATTTCCCGCTCCTCTTATCTCAAGATCTCTCATCGCAATCTTTATTCCGGAACCGAGTTCCGTAAACTCTCTTATTGCCTTAAGTCTCTTTGAAGCTTCCTCGGACAAAAGTTTATTTCTTGTGTACATAAGGAAGGCATAGGCACTTCTTTTTGCTTCTTCCGACTCTACCTCTAAGCTGATAAAGCTGTGAGAGTCCAAGTCTGTCCGCATCATGAACGATTATGGTATTGGCATTCGGAACATCAAGACCTGTCTCCACTATGGTTGTGGTCACCAATACATCGACATCACCATTGATAAAATCGACCATTCTTTCTTCCAAATGTCTCTCATCCATTCTTCCATGCACATATTCCACATTAATATCCGGCAAGAGTGCTCTGACATGTGCGGCAACTTCTTCTATATTGTTGACTCTGTTATACAGATAATAAACCTGACCGCCTCTGGCAACCTCTCTTCTGATAGCCTCTTTAACCGTCTCATCATGGTATTCCATTACATAGGTCTGTATCGGCTTCTGTCAACAGGCGGCTCTTCCAATACCGACAAATCTCTGATACCTGAAAGTGACATATGAAGAGTTCTGGGTATCGGTGTTGCGGTAAGAGTAAGCACATTTACATTCTCACAAAGCTGTTTCAGTTTCTCCTTATGTCTTACACCGAATCTTTGCTCCTCATCCACTATTACAAGTCCGAGTTTTTTCGGCACTACATCCTTTGATAAAAGTCTGTGTGTTCCTATCACTATATCCACAAGCCCTTTTTCCAGATCACTGACAGTCTGATTCTGCTCTTTCTTTGTATTAAATCTTGAAAGCAAACCTATTTTTACAGGAAAATCCTTCATTCTCTGAACAAATGTATTGTAATGCTGTCTTGCAAGAATAGTTGTCGGAACAAGGTAAAGTACCTGATATCCCTCCTGTATTACCTTAAATGCAATTCTTAAGGCAATCTCGGTCTTACCATATCCCACATCTCCGCATATCAGACGATCCATTATCTTTCCGCTCTCCAAATCTCTCTTAGCATCCTCTATGGCTTTTTATCTGATCATATGTCTCCTCATACTCAAACATTTCTTCAAACTCTCTTTGCCAAAGAGTATCCTCGCCGTAAAATACACCCTGTCCTTTAAGTCTGGCGGCATAGAGTTCCACAAGCTCTTTAGCCATCTCTTCAACTTCAGTCTTTACTCTTGATTTGGTCTTGCTCCACTCCACTCCGCCAAGCTTATTGAGTTTAGGCTTTTTTTATTTCTCCGCTGCCGTATTTTTTTGTATTCTGTTCAGCTTTGAAACCGGTACAAAGCAGTTGTCACCACCCTGATATTCAATCTTTACATAGTCCTTAATTACATCGTCTCTTTCTATCTTTTCTATACCTTTATAGATTCCAAGACCATGATCTTCATGTACTATATAATCACCTATATGCAATTCGCTTAATGAGGTTACTCTGTCACCCTCATATTCTTTCTCTCTTCTCTTTTTTTCTTCCTAGGAGTTTTTAAAAATATCCGTTTTCCGATATCAGCGCAAAATTGATCGCCGGATATTCAAAGCCGGAGTGAATATTCCCAACAAATATTGCAATCTGCCCCGGAGCAATACTTACATCTTTTTCCCCTTCCGAAAAGAAAGCATCCAAAGAATAATCATTTCTAAAGCTGTCGGCAAGTCTCTTTGCTCTGGTCTTTGAGGCACAAACAAGAGCAACTCTGGTTTTATCAGACCTGTACTTTTTCAAATCATCTACAAGATTTGTAAAATCTTCATGATATACTCCGCTCATTCTTGAAAACACCGAGTACATTGCTTTGATTTCCAATTCCTTTATTCTGTTATCAAGCCCTGTAAGTGCAATACTCGGCGCTTTATTTAAGCTGTGAAACACCTCATCCGCTCCGAATATATCGGGAATATCCTCTTTTTTGTACTGCCCCGATTCTATTCTTCCCGCTGCACTTTGATTATATTCATCCTCCGTTTTTCTTGCCTTGTCCATTGTTCTTGCAGGCTCATCAATATATATAAGAGTATTTTTTATAATCAAAAATATCTTAAAAATGACTGTTCACCTCCAAGTACCTTTTTCTCTTGCCGGATAGATATTTACATAATCCAGCTCATCAATTGATCTTTGACTTGCGGGATCGAAGCTTTTCATAGCATCTATTTCATCATCCCAAAGTTCTATTCTTACAGGATATTCTTCAGTAAGCGGAAAAATATCTATTATTCCACCTCTTATGGAAAAACTGTCCGGGATTGCTTGTCTCAAAGCTTCTCTCATAGCCTATATCCGTTAGCTTTTTTGATATCTCTTCTATATCGATAATATCTTCCTTTTTTATCTCCAAAGTGGTTTCGCAAAACTTATAATAATCTTCAAGTTTATCCATAAGGGCATCCACAGTTGTTACTATGACTCCGCTCTCATCTTCTCTTAAATGTTTCCATACTTCCACTCTTTTTGCTGTTATCTGTGAAGATCTTATATCTGCCGTAAAAAACAAAAGATCCCTTGCAGGATATAGGTAAACCTCGTCCAAAAAGCAGCCTATATCTTCATATAGCCTGCCCGCATTGTCCTCATCATATGATATAACAAGTTTCCAAGCCTTTTTCTTCTTTCATCAGCTCGGAAATCAGATGTGCTTTTTCCCGCTCGGACATATCACTGACCTGTACCGGGAATCTTTCTTTTTTATACTCTCTTCTAAAGATTCAAAATCCGCTAATCTCTTTAAGGGATTTTCAAATAAACTCATATTCTTCCTTACTTTGTCTTTTTGGTATTGTATCTGTTCATTGCAGTATCGTACTGACCGTCCACCATAAGCTTTTATTGCTTCTATGGCATCAAATGCCGCCTCATCCAAAAGTTTCTTGTCTGTATCGCCAAATCTGCCAAGCACATGATCTGCCAGATCCATCTTCGCCGGCTTTTCACCTACTCCCACCTTGACTCTTGGAAAATCGGATGTTCCCATATGTGCGATCAATGACTTAATACCATTGTGACCGCCTGCACTACCCTTTAATCTGATACGCAAATTCCCCGGTTCCAAGTTTATATCATCATAAACCACTATGACATCTGCAGCTTCTATCTTAAAGTAATCCATAAAGGCTCTCACAGATTCTCCGCTATTGTTCATATAAGTCTGCGGCTCCAAAATAATTGCCTTTTCATTACCTATTCTGACCTTTGCAAAAAGTCCCTTATATTTTCTTTCGGATATATCCTCGCCAAGCTCATATGCAAGTTTTTCCACAACATAAAAACCCGCATTATGTCTGGTATTTACATACTCTCTTCCGGGATTACCCAAACCAACTATTAACTTCATTTTACTTTCTTTTCTATCTTTATCAAATAAACTATTTAATATACCAAGTAATGCCATTGTAAAATTATATAGCGGGCTATATAGCTTTTCCTCTATATTTCCGGATACCTTTATCTCTTTATATTCTACCGGATACATTCTTGTAGACATCACCTGTTTACCGTCATTTACAAATATTTCCACAGAACTTGCATCAATCATAAGTCTTAGATTTTCTATACTCTTGGTTCTTAAAAATCTTTTTTCTCTACCATATCCGTTTGCAATAAATGAAAGCTCCAAATCCCCTCTGCCTGCATCAAAATCAAGCTTTAAAGTATCAAATATTTCTATCTCAAACCTATCACCGAAGTTTTGAAGTTCTAAATCAAATGCTCTCTTATCATCCAAAACTTTATAAGAAGTATTTTCTTCGTCATACTCAAACAGCTCTTTTCTTAAGTGTTCAAATTCTTTAACAGGCTTCATATACAATGTATTATTGGCAAAGTCAAGCTCTCTGAATACACTCATACAATGCTGATATCCGTATTCTATAGTGGGATTTGTATAGCTTGCATCAGGCATACCCATCCATCCAAGCAAGAGTCTTCTTCCGTCATGCACAAATGTCTGTGGTGCGTAAAAGTCAAACCCGAAGTCAGCTTCCTTATACTCTGTTATAAAACCGTTGGTTCTAAAATCCCCTTCTATAATAAAGTATCCGCAGGAGTAAATATTTTGGAATTCATATTTTCCTCCCTCAAGTCCCTGTGGACATGCCATCAAAATCCATTGTCCGTTTATCTCAAAAAGGTCCGGACATTCCCACATATATCCGATTCTTGCCATGGTCTCAAATGTACGGATATGCTTCCAGTTATCGAGATCTTCAGACTCAAAAACCAGCACTTCTCCCTTATCTTCCATAGTTCTGGCACCGATTACCATATAGTATTTGCCCTCATATTCAAATACCTTCGGATCTCTTACATGGCAGGACAGTCCTTCCGGGTAGTCCTTATTATACATAACTACCTTACCCGAATCCGCATTTATCCCGTCCTTACTTGTTACATGAACGGTATTATTCTCTCTACCCTCGTATATATAGTCAAAGTCTCCATCTTTTTTTTACATTTCCGGTATAGAAGATATGCATGATATCATCCTTTATAATAGCCGAGCCTGAGTATGCTCCGCTTTTATTATAGTCATACTCAGGTGAAAGGAATATCGGTGCTTCCTCCCAGTTTATAAGATCCTTTGACTTTAGATGTGCCCAGTATTTATTACCACCTGTCGGCTCATATGCGTACTGATAAAACACATGATAATATCCTTTAAAAAAGCAAAGCCCGTTAGGATCGTTCAGCCATCCGCTCTTTGGTTCTATATGATATTTTTGTCTCCAATTATTCATTTTATTTCCTATCTATTGATTATCACTTACCTGTCTGTTACTGATTTCAAGAAGCTTACTTCTCATTTCATTTTCTATATTTCTTAACTCGGCTTCCGCTTCTTTTCTTTTCTTTCTACCCTCATCCTGTATCTTTATAACTTCATCAAATGTGGATATAAGAGTTTTATTTGTGCTCTTTAATGTCTCAATATCTATTATTCCACGCTCGGATTCCTTGGCTGTTTCTATGGTAGCGGCCTTTAAGCTTTCGGCATTTTTCTTTAAAAGCTCATTGGTCATATCCGACACTGCCTTTTGCGCCTTTGCGGCATCTGTGGAATGCTTTTAATCCTATAGCTATTACCATCTGATTTTTCCAAAGCGGAATGGTGTTTACAATGGTTGATTGTATCTTATCGGACATCATGGAATCATTATTTTGAATGAGTCTTATCTGTGGTGCCATCTGTAATGATACCGTCTTTGTAAGTTCCAGATCATGTATCTTCTTTTCAAAGCGGTTTATCATCTGTGAAAAGTCTTTTGCCTTTTGTGTGTCCTCAGGCAGTCCGCTTTCATCAGCTTTTTTTATAAGTTCAGGCAACTCTACATTATTTGCTCTCTCAAGCCTTTTTTTACCTGCCATAATATACATTGACAATTCCTTGTAGTAGTTCATATTGAGCTCATACATCTTATCAAGCATCAGTACATCCTTCATCAAGGTTACCTGATGATCCTCTAAAGCCTTTGAAATATTATTGACATTAACCTCTACCTTGTCATACTTCGCCTTAATATTTGCAAGCTTATTTCCGCTCTTTTTGAAAAATCCGAAAAATCCCTTGTCCTCTTCATCAATCTCCAGTGAACGGATCTCACCCACCACTCCGGCAAGCATATCGCCTATCTCACCAAGATCCTTGGTCTTAACTCTTTCAAGAGCATTCTCAGAAAATTCGGCAATCTTTTTTTGACTTCCTACTCCATATGTAAGTACAGCCTGTGAATTGCTTATATCTATTTTAGAAGAAAACTCCTCTACAAGTCTTTCTTCTTCAGGTGAAAGTTTTATCTGAGGTGTACTCTCAGGCTTGGCAGCCTCCACTACAACAGTTTCAGGTGCCTTCTCCTCAATGTCGAAGGTCAGACTTGGACCTTCCTTTAACATATCATCCAGTGAATCCATATTTATTTCATTGTTCTTTAATTCATTATCATTCATAGTCTCACCTCTCATCTTCTTCCATTCCGCCGCCTATCAGTCCTTCTTTTGCAAGCATAACTTTTAATAATGCCGCATCGGTGTCCGCATCAAATGCAGTATCCTTAAAAAGACGGTTTTGGAATTCACCACAAGCTTCATTTATAGAATCTATCGTCAATTCGATCTCGTTTTTAGTATTTATAATATCACTGTCAGGGGATAAAACATTGTCAAAGTCGGAATATGTCTTTATAAGCCTTACAGTTGTAGGCAAATAATACTTCATAAGCTTATAAAGCTTCTCTGTTTCCTTAGGCTCCTTTTCTACCCTGTCAATTATTGCAGTAAGTATAGTCTCCAGTTTTGTAAGCTTGGATGACATAGGCTCCTTTGTTATTCCAAGATGTAATTCTTTTATAGATATTATATACTCCCTGCCCTCAGCTATAAGGTCGCCATCTTTAAGATCAACCTTCTTTTCACTTATTTCAGTCTTTCTTTGTCCTAATCTTCTTTGCTCCTCCAAAGCTAAATAGCCTTTGTACACATCATTAGTCAGCATAAAACATTTGTTTTCTTTATCCAAATGTCCCTGTACGAAGATTCTTTTCTCAATCATTTTTATGTAAATTATTTACTACCGCTTCGGGACTTTCATTTGAAAAATCTTGCGATATCTTCTACATCCATATAGGTCCTGTCATTCATTATACGATAATACCTGTCCGCCTTTTCAACCAGCTTTATATCCCTGATTGCCGGTAATGCAAGGAATGTTCCTATTCCAAAAAAGGGTATAAGCGGAATCATAGGAACAAGCCATCCTCTAAAAGAAAAAGGAAGAATTGTCAAAGTAAGTACAAGTATAGGTATGGCAAAAGAATATCATCATAGGTATTCCCACAAACATCCTTATCAACAGATCCGATCTGTTTGTTTTTCAAATAAATCTTTGCAGTATTCCTTTTATTAACATTGCTCTTTACACTTACTTTATTCTTTTTCAAAATTTTTCCTTTTGTATGTGTATTTACTTCCCTAAGGCTCTCAACAACATTGTCCGCAAATTTCTTTGCATTATTTCCTATATCCGTATCATCAAAAATATGATCTATATAACCTCTAATACCGTTCCAATCCTTTTTTTCCTGCATACTCAACCTTCACCTCGTCTGTATTTTTATTGGTAAACTTCTGAATATATTAACATTTTTTTATTATCCCACATCTTTATCAAGTTATCAATATTAAAGACATTTTACCCCACGAGTGCCGCTTCATCCATACAGGCTTTCTTTTATATAAGATACTTTTTGCTTAATTCTTTTTGAACCCTATGCCCTTTTTTTAAAAGTTTTTGAAGAAAAAAATGTTATATTTTAACAAATAATATCTATGAATAATATAAATTATATTCATTGATAGTTTAAGTTTTTAGGTTTATACTATCTATGAATAAAAAAATTTATATTCATAGTGCTGTTGCTACAAAGGAGGATTATGGGAAGGGCATTCAGTGAAGAGGAAAAAGAAAAATAAAAAGAAGCTGTTATGGAAACTGCTCTTGAGCTCTTTCATAATAATGGCACAAAGTCTCTCAGTATTTCTTTTATTGACAAAAAGAGTCGGTATTGCACAGGAAGTTTTTTTATAATTTTTGGAAGGATAAGGATTCTCTTATCATTGACCTGGCGGCATATAGATCAGGGCAAAAACTAAAAAGCTCTTGAAGAGAAGTTTTTCAAGTTCGCTTGATGACCCTATAGGATTTTTTTAACTGATGTCATCTATAAATACTCTCTTGATTTGATGATAAAGATAAAAACACAGCCTATGTATCCGGAAGCTTTTAAAATACTTAAAGTTAAAAAAAGCTGATGAAATAAATCAAATAGAAAGGCTGTATGGAGAGTTTTTTACAAAAACTTATAGATTACTGGAGAGAAAATAAAGCTATAAAGTCTGCTGATGAAAAAAAGGTCTTTCCAATGCCTTTATAGGCAGCTTTTTATTTTGTTCAGAACACCATCTCTTTGATGAGAAATATTTTGAAGATGTACTAAAAACTTATATATCGGAAATAGTCAAAAAAATACATTAAACTGTGATATTTTTAAAAGCTTTTATATTTTTATACACACAGTAAGATCATTTATTTAAATAAAAAGGGGGAGATATGGTACTTGATTTTATTGATATTAAAAAAGAAGATGTATCACTTGCCGGAGGAAAGGGAGCAAATCTTGGAGAGCTGACTTCAGCTAAAATAAACGTTCCAAAAGGCTTTGTAATTGGCGCAGATTCCTATAAAGCTTTCCTGAAAGAAAACGGCATAGAAGAAATTATTAGAAATAAGCTAAGAGAAGTATCGGGTGATGAAATAAAACTTTTAAAAGCTGCTGACTACTTTCGTGAGCTGATAAGGTCAGGTGATTTTTCCGCCGAGACAAAAAAGCTTATAGCGGATAAATATAAGAGTCTTGGTGAAAATATAAGAGTTGCCATTCGTTCCTCCGCCACTGCAGAGGATCTGTCTGATGCCAGCTTTGCCGGGCAGCAGGAAAGCTATTTAAATGTAGTGGGCATAGATGAAGTATTGTTGCAGATTCGCAACTGCTATGCCTCACTTTGGGGAAACCGTGCCGTAAGTTACAGATTTCATCAGGGCTATGATCAAACTTCCGTAGCTATTGCGGTAGTGGTACAAAAAATGGTTGAGAGCGAAAAGGCCGGAGTTTTTATTTACTGTAAATCCACTAAGCCAAAAACACAAATGAAATACAGATAAATGCGAGCTATGGTTTGGGAGAAAGCGTCGTAAGCGGCAGGGTAACTCCCGATAGCTATATTGTAACAAAAACCGGCAGACTAATTGAAACCACCATAGGCTCTAAGAAAACAAAGACAATATATGGAAATAAAAAAATACTGTAGAAATAGCTGTAGATGAAGAGGCGCGAAAAAAAGAGTTTTAGAAGATAATGAAATATCGGGGCTTGTAGACTGTGGACTAAAAAAATAGAAAAAGCATTATGGTATGCCTATGGATATTGAGTGGGCTATCAAAGACAATAATATCTATATTTTACAGGCAAGGGCTATAACCACATTAAAAAAAGATACCGGTGAGGATGCTCTTATAAAAAATTACATAAATGGCACAAAGCCGACTAAGAGTATGCGCAAAAAAACCTGGCATTTCAACTTGAAAAAAATGCCCTTCGCCTACAGAGTTTTTGGATTATGATTTTATTATGGCAATCAATAATCAAAAATCAAAAATATTTGCAGAAGCAGGTATAGTCTTTGACTCGGACCCGCAAATCGACAATGACGGCATACAGACTCTTCCAAAGGGCAAGAAGGGTATAAACAAAAAAATATTTTTTTCATTTCTTTAAAATACTTAAGCAAATCAAAGACTTTTGATTCTTGTGCTTCTATGTGTAAGGAATTTATGCACAGATATGAAGAAGAGATTTCAATGCTTAAGTATAAAGACTTTGAAAAATATGAGTCTTCAAGAATGTAGAGAATTTTTTTAGAGTACAGCTATAAACTTACCAAGGATCTTTCCTATGACAGATTCAAATATGCCCTCTTTCCGACAATGCTTGTATTTGATAAATACACTAAACTACTTCAAAGAATAAACCCAAAATATACCGCCTTTGACCTTTATAAAAATCTGGATAATAAAACCTCAACTGTAAACAAGGATATATCCGATATGGCAAAGGAAATATCAAAACATAGCAAATTAAGGGAAGCCATACTTTCCGGTGAAAGCTATAAAAACTTATATACCGGGTTTGATGATTTTTAAAACTATGGCGGATAGATTTTTTTGCAAAACAACGGCTTTAAATCAGACTACAACTGCTACTGTCTGGGAGCAAAAACATTTATTGAAGATCCTGACAGACTCATAAATATTTTAAAACCTATACTGCTTTCAGCTTCTGAGCAAAACAAAAATCCGGAAAGTTTTGATGATTTAATGAAGGGATTAGAAGTTGTTTCCGGCAGAAAATATAAGTCTGTAAAAGCTGATATACAAAACTTCAGATATTTCCATGTAGTTCGTGAAGAAAGCCAGTATTTATGGGAGAGCTTATTTTACTATGTCAGAAAATGTGTAACAAGGGTAAACCTACTCCTTCTTGAAAATAAAGACTATAAAAGCGGTATAGCAAATCTTTTCTTTAATGAACTGATAAAAGCTATGCATAGAGGATATCTTGATAGATCCGACCTTGAAAATATCAAAAACAGAAATGAAAAATTTCCGCTCTCTATAAAGGTTTGGGAAGCATCAAAGCTTCTTATATTTGAAGCAGAGGGCGATATTTTAAAGGGTGTTAGCGGAAGCTTTGGAAAGGCTGTAGGAAGAGCCTGTATTATTCACAGTCCGAAAGAGTTTTATAAAATGCAAAAAGGTGATATTTTGGTATGTCATCTTACAGATCCCGAATGGACTCCTCTTTTTGAATCGGCAAGTGCGGTGGTCGCTGATACCGGAGCGGCTCTAAGTCACGCTGCAATAGTAGCAAGAGAATACGGTATTCCGGCAGTACTTGGAGTAGGCTTTGCAACAACAAAATATAAGGACGGTGATATGCTTCAAGTAGACGGTGATAAAGGAACAGTACGAGGTTTATGATATGGATAAAGAAACGAAAAGAAAGGCAATTTTAAATGACGCACTTCTTCCACTGCTTATAAAAACCTCCATTCCCACTATTATCGGTATGCTGGTAATGGTCGTTTACAATCTTACAGATACCTTCTTTGTAGGTATCTTAAATAATAAGTCTATGACTGCAGCAATCGGTATAGTATTCAGCTTTATGAGCTTTATACAGGCACTGGGATTTTGGTTCGGATATGGAAGCGGCAATATAATGTCAAAAAAAATCGGAGAGCAAAATTATAAAGAGACTAAAAATATGGCTTCCATAGGGATATTCTTTGCAATATCAACCGGTTTAATTATCGCCTTTTTATCGCAAATTTTTATTATTCCGCTCGCAAAGTTTTTAGGTGGAAATGCTTCAAATGATTTACTTAAATTTACCATAGATTATTTTGCAAATAATTATTCTAAGTATACCCTTCGGTATTTATTCACTTACGATTTATAATCAGCTAAGACTATGCGGAAATGTGAAAGAAGGGATGGCCGGACTGCTTTTTGGAATGATCACAAATATGATACTGGATCCTGTAATGATGTTTACTTTAAAACTTGGCTTTTATCGGAGCCGGCTATGCCACTCTTACAGGACAGATAGTAGGCTCTTTTTGTACTGACATATTTCTCTTTCAAATCGGGAAATATATCTTTACATTTAAACTTTTAATAAAGAGAGAATATATCATATTCTGGCCGGCGGTATGCCGAATTTTTCCAGACAGTCCATTACAAGTATTGCCATGATTTTACTGAATGTAACTGCTGCAAAATATGGGGATTCTCTTTTGGCGGCTCTGACAGTAAGCTCAAGAATATCAGCAATCGCCTATATGATAATGATAGGCTGGTCTCAAGGCTTTCAGCCAATCTGTGCAATGAATTACGGAGCAAAAAAATATACCAGAGTAAAAGATGCTTTTAAACTTACAGCCACAATCGGCAGTATATTTTTGATTTTTTCAGCAATTCTTTTATATATCTTTTCATCTGAACTTGTTAAGACGATGACCTACGATATTGAGGTTATATCTATAAGTGTGCAGATTTTACGTATGCAATGTATAACTATGCCCTTTGTAGGCTTCTTTGCAGTAAGCAGTATGCTTTTACAAAATACCGGAAAATACCTTATGGCTTCCATACTATCCGTTTCTCGCCAGGGAATATTTTTTATACCTCTGCTTTATATTTTATCTGCCTTATTCTCCCAATATGGAATATACCTGCTGCAACCTATTACAGATGTACTCTCATTTGCTTTGGCTGTTTTTATGGTAAGAAATGTTTGGAAGTCTTTTTGTTAAAAACAATTTGATATATACAAGTCTGTGATATAAATTAAACACTTAAAAACCATATTTATGTTACAATACAAATATAGTTTTTTAAGTTACAGCATATGAGGTTTTATATATGGATAAAATCAAGAAGGAATATGTATGAATATTTTAGTAGTTGAAGATGAAGTACTGCTTGCTTCATCTCTTAAAGAAATTTTAGAAGAATGCGGACATGATGTTATCTGTGCCTATGACGGTATGGAAGGTCTTGAACTTGCAAGATCCTCACATTTTGATCTGCTTGTACTTGACTTAATGCTACCTAAATTGAACGGTTTTTGAGGTGGCAAGAACTCTTAGGAAAGAAAAAAACGGACTTCCAATTTTGATATTAACTGCCAAATCAGATATCCTTGACAGGGTGGAAGGACTGGATTCGGGTGCAGACTATTATCTTACAAAACCTTTTGACAGAAGGGAGTTATTAGCCTGTGTAAACGCTCTACTTCGCAGGCAGGGAAAGGAAGTCAACCAAATAAGCTTTGGCAATACCTCTTTGGATATAGATTCATCAGAACTTATATCCGTGATAACTCCATACGACTCTCCTCCAAGGAGTTTCAAATGATGAGACTACTTTTTAAAGGAGGGCAAGAACAATATTTCAAAAAAATCTGTTCCTTGAAAAAAATCTGGGGGTATGACAGTGATGCCACTGAAAACAATGTGGAGGTATATATCGGATTTTTTTAAGAAAGAAGCTTAAAAACATTGTCATCGAATATATCAATCGTGGCCAGTAGAGGGCTTGGATATCATTTGGAAATAAGAGGTGATGAATGATTGAGAAATTACAAAAAAACTCACTTTGCTTTTTATCTTCCGTAAGTATTTTTGCTTGTATTTATGCTTGTTTTTCCCTTTTCTTTTCAACAAAAAAACAGTATTTACAAAGATATGAGATCCACGCTTTCCGCCGCTATAAATACACCCTATGTATCCGGATTCCGTATCAAGTTCCTATACACTTTTTCAAATGATGTTTGACTCTAAGGGAAATGTCATAGAGACAAATGGTGCCGACTTTTTTCCTTGACAGTGATACAAAAGAAAATTTAATAAATGATGCTTTAAGCAAAGCAAATGATAATTCAAATATATTTTATTCATCAATAAATAACGGGAACTTCAATATATTTGTGAAGTCAAATCTCCACCTGATGACTTTTAACAATGAAGAATGGGGACCAAGAAAATATGAATCGGATCCCTCTAATCGAACTCGCGGTAACAAACCACCTGCTATGTATCGAATTGCAGTAACCGATTTCAGTTCCGAAATAAAAAAATTTAAACAATCTTTTTGATTTTTGCTTATACTGCTTTTTCTTTGTACTCTCTACCGTGATTATACTCTTTTTCAAAATACTTTGTTAAAAAAAGAGTATACAGCCTGTAAGCGATGCCATTACTTCGCAGCGTCAATTTATCTCCGATGCATCGCATGAGCTAAAAAAACTCCTCTCACCGTTATAATAAATAATGTTGGAAATATTCAAAAAAAGCAATATCAAAGAATTCTATTCAATTAGAAAAATATTGAATTGCTGAAGAAAAAAATATCAACGGTATTGATGAGATGAGTGAAAAGGATGAAGCACTTGACACAGGATTTGCTTGACTTAAGTCGCCTTGAAAACTGGCAGGATAGAAAAGAGCAGATGGAAAAAAATAGTTTTTATCATATATTGCAACCAAAGAATGCCTGTATTTTTGAACCCGTATTTTTTTGAGAATAACAAGGAACTTGATTACAATATAGAAGATAATATTTCTATTTTTGGGAGATGCAAATAAGATAAAAGATCTTATCTCGATACTTTTTGGAAAACGCTATGAAATACTCGCTTTCACACACCACACTTACTTTAAATAAGAGAAAAAAAGAGTATTGTTTTATCTGTTGAAAATGACGTGGAAAAAGAACTTTCAAAAGAGGATACCGTCAATATATTTAAGCGCTTCTACAGACTTGACGAATCTCACTCCGGTAGCGGATATGGACTCGGGCTTCCCATAGCAAAGGAAATAGTGCTTATGCATAAAGGTGAAATAAAGGTAGTAAGCAAGAGTAAAAAGGTATGCTTTGAGGTTTATTTTCATATGTAATTTTAACTAAGTAATTAGGAGGATATATCAAATATTATATCCCCCTATATATTTCATAAAACCGGGTGATTTTGTCTCTTCTACTTAACATACTTCTCAAACTTGTCTACACTCATTTTTGCCCGCTTAGCAGCTTCATCAACACTCAATATACCATCCTTTACAAGTGATACCAAAGTACTTACAATTCCACTTTCTCTGGCTCTATCAAGCTCTACTACATCTACTTCTTTTTCTTAAATCCTCATATAATTCCTTTAATGCTTCTGTCATATCTTCTCCCTTCTCCACTAACTTAGTAGTCAAAACAATGCTATAATATTACCTTACTCTCCTTATAAATAATATTTTTAGATAAAAAGAAAAAAACCATGCTTGTTGTTTTTGTATTATTATATTTTAATATTTTTATACAAAAATATTTTTCTTTGAAACAAAGTATAAATTTCTAATTATCTTTTTATATTTTTCTTAAATGCTCGTAAAAGCCTTATTCTATGTGCTTTCGAGTATTTTTACTGTAGGAAGATACTTCACGTTTCTTTGCATATTTCCTCATGTCTTAGCTGTCAGAAGTGGTAAATAAGTAGTAAATTCATTTGTACTACTAAGCAACAAGACGCTCCTGTTGCTTCTCTTTATTCAAGCGTTTCATCTCTGACATTGCGGAATCAAATGTTGCGTGTGCGTAATAGTTCAGCGTCATGGCTATATTTGCATGCCCCATAATGTATTGTAATGCTTTTGGGTTCATTCCTGCATTTGCATAGTTGGTACAGAATGTATGTCGCAAACTATGTGGAGTGATGTGTGGTAACTTATCATCATTATACTTGTTGTATTTCTTAACAAGACCTTTCATCATACCATTATAGTCACTCGCCACTTTTGGATAGTTCTTTCTATTAAGAAAGAGGAAATCACTATATCCATCAATCTCAACACGCTTATCATTCTTTCGATTCGCTAACACTCGCTTAAATGCTTGATAGGCTTCTTCAACCATAGGAACTTGACGTTCGCCACTTTTGGTCTTTGGTGTTTCAATGTAGTACCCAATTTCAGTATCTCTCAATAGCTGATGGTCTATATTGACAAGACGATTCTCAAAAATCTAAATCTGGAAGTGTCAAACCACCAAACTCTGAAATACGAAGACCTGTTTTTTTAAGAGTATCAGAATTTCATCATAATTTTTTTGCTGTAGGTTTTATCAGCTTTTTGCAAAGGCTAACAGTTTTTTTCTTCCTGTTCTTCTGTTAGTACGGTCTTAGGGACAGTATCATCATCAAGAACTGCTTTCAGTTGAAAGTCAAATGGATTCTTCCGAACACAATCATCTTGTATAGCAATATAGAATGAAGCCTTTTAAAGAACGTTTGTAGTTATTGATGGTTTGATAAGCATAACCATTTTTCACTCATTCTAATAGCCCATTCTTTAGCGTCTGATGGCTTAATACTGTCAATACTTCTTACACCTAACTTGTCTTTCTTCAAAATATCCATAAGATATTTGCGTCCAGTTTCAGTGTTTTTTCTAACCTTTGGTCTTTGAGCGTTCTGTTTTGCGTAAAGCTGGCAGAGTGTCATTTTCTTTCCTACAACATCAATACCATCATGAATGTCTTTCTGTAACTCTGCGATTTTCTCCCTAAGTGAGATACAATCACGCTTTCCTGCTGGTACTCTGTCTGTAGCCACAAGTTTCCACGAGTAAACAAATTGCGGTTCTCCAAATGAATCTGTATATTTGTATAAGTATCTTCCGTCTTTTCGTTGGCTCTCTCCAGTCTTTAAAATTCGACCTTTATTGTCACGTCTTTTTTCTGACATGGCATTTGCTCCTTTCCATTATGGAAAGAGCCCTGATACGACTTAATACTATTTTATCATATACAAGACCCTTTGGCTACGCTAGATTGCGTTCAATGTATCTATAATTTTTTCAAATTGTTTTCGTTTAACCTGAATACGATTGCCATTCATAATCAGCCAGTTTGCATTTTTATTTTCTTCTGCCAAACGACGCAGCTTGTTTTCGCCAATACGAAAATATTTTGACGCTTCTTCAATAGTTAGGGTATAACGCTCCCAAATCGGAATGTCAGTCTGCTTCATAAAATCCTCCTTTCCAAATCACTTATTGGATTTCATAAAAGTTGTTTTACAAGCAATCGAACAGCTCTAGCAAAGCTCACGGGAGTTCCACCCCTGCATGGTTCTCATGTAGCCATACTCATTGCCTGCGACGCTTTTAACGCTCGGACTATTGACTGTATGGGAGTATCATTATCACGATAAGAAAGTCGTCGCTGGCAATCCTGCTAAAGATTGTTTTTCGGAACACTAACTGAAACGCTCGCTATCTTTAGAAGATAGGTCATGGCGGTTAGCTCCGTTGGCTCTTTTCTTATCGAAACGTATTCAATTACTTTTATTCAGTTTTCAAAGAACAATGGCTCGTTAGCCTATCAAAACACATTGAAAGCTCAATATGCTTTGATGGAATAACAAACCTCCCTGTTCGGGAAGCGTGGAATAGTATGGCACGCTTCCACGAAAAGAGAGAGGTTATTACTTAATTTCAAATGACAGAATCTTTGTAATCAGTCTGGTTTCCATTCTTCCACGTAAGACTTCATCAACGACCATACTTTGATTGCCATATTCATCTTTCATAAGTCGTAGGGAACGTTTCGTTATGTACCCTCTGTAATGATGTAGAATCTGGTTAATCGCTTCTGTATCGCCATCTGTTGCCTTTACAATGAGAGGAAAGGGAATCATAGGATATTGTGTTTTCATTCTTCAAATTCCTCCATAAACTTTTTGATTAAGGCTAGTCCACTGGTTCTATGCCGATAGACAGTAGAACGGTTCAATTTCAACAGGTCTGCAATTTCTGAATCGCTCATGTCCATAAAGTAAAACAGCAGTAGAATTTCACGTTTCTTGTCTGGCAACTCACGTAATGCTTCACTCAATAAATCATTTTCAACACCAACTGATATTCCATTGAGTGTAAAAATCTGAAAGTCAGTTGAATAGTTATCTGTTGTCGCAAACTGGCTAACAAGATAATCGCCAACATCCGAAAAGGACACCTCACGCTTTGCAATCCTTGAAAGATAAAGCATATAATTCTTTCGCTCGTCTTCCATAGCACGTTTACAGATATAGTCAAACTGATTTTCTATTGTGGTCTGAAAAGAAGATGGTTTCATGTTTCTCACCCCCTTTCTGTCTAGGAAAGGAAGTGAGCCTTGCTCGTTTATCTCCTTTCACTCTTAGTCCCAATGTGAAAGGGGGATTTGTTGCATTACTGATAAATAAACTTTGTAAAAAAGTTCTGAATAGCCAAAAAAGCATATAAACAGATTTATTTCTCTGTTTACATGCTTCTGTTATTCTATCTATATGATTTATAAAACCACATTGGTGGACGTACTTATCTATTGCAGATAGACGACTTTTTTTGACAAGAACCCAATGTAAGGAAATTTATTGTATATGATGTACTTCATGGCGACGTTGACCTCCAACAAACCGCCATTTGGAAGTAATATACAATATTTTAACAGCGTAAATAGCACTACCATATAACGGTTTTTTTTATTGGCGTTTAGTAGTGCTTTTTATTAAATATAAACCTATAAACCATATAACACGTTTTTCTATACCTGTTTTTAATTCAGTAGGAACAATAAAATGTATAGAGGTGGTCTACTATGCGTAAAAAAGAAGATAAATATGATTTTAGAGCCTTTGGTTTAGCCATTAAAGAAGCTCGATTGAAACGAGGTTTAACTCGTGAACAAGTGGGAGCATTGATTGAAATTGACCCACGGTACTTAACTAATATTGAAAATAAAGGGCAACACCCCAGCATACAAGTTCTTTATGACCTTGTATCGTTACTTCATGTTTCCGTTGATGAATTTTTCTTACCTGGGGTCCCGAGCGCTTAGTGGGAATTTGTATCGATAAGGGGTACAAATTCCCACTAAACCAATGTTTCAAGGCCTATTTATTTTTTATATTCAATTCTCTTAAGTGTTTAGGAATAGATAACAAGTCAAATTTATACTCTCCAAGAAAAGTGATATGCTCCCCAATTAATAGGAGATACATGCTTCATATACTTAGTTACTTCGGGATCTATTTTTGACGAGATAATTATAAAGCTCGCTTGTAAGTAGACGGCGTTCCATATACTTATTGCATTTATTAACACATTAAGCGCACTAGCACTTTGAAGTTGTCGGCGAATATCGCGCTCCATAAATTTTTCCGCGTCGCCCAAAAAATAGTTCTCTAGCTAAAGCATTAATCGCTTCTGTCTTATTTAGTCCATGAGTGATCCTTCGCCGTAGCTCACTATCTGTAATATAATCTATCATAAAAATGCTCTTTTCAATGCGACCTAGTTCTCTCAGTGCAAGAGCTACTCTATTCTTACGTGCGTATGAGCCTAGCTTTCCTAATAGTAAAGAACTAGATACTTTTCCTGTTTGAATCGAATAGGCGATTCGTTTAATTTCATCATAGTTTTCTTCAATAATTTTTACATTGATTTTTCCGCTTATATCTTCTGATAAGTTAGGGTAGTAGGAAGGTGATTTGATAGAAAATAATTGTGATTTTTTTATATTTCTGATGCGAGGTTCAAAATCAAAGCCTAGTAATGCGGTCATTCCAAACACCTGATCAGAATACCCATTTGTATCAGTAAAATGTTCCTCAATATCTAGATCTGTTTCATGATAAAGTAGGCCATCAAGGGTATGAGTAGCTTCCCTTGTATTAGTTGAAGCAACCTCGATATGATGAGTCGTATGCCTATCATTTATTGATCGAATCATTGTAGCTCCTTTTTCCATACTTTTGTAATGTGGATTAACATCGGATTTTAGAGCTGAGACGCCCACTGGGACGCGCATTCCGTCTGAAGCAGTGGTTTTTCCTTCACCCCAAAAGTCTGCAACAGGAAGCTTTAACTGATAATTAACCAAAACAGATTGAGCACGAGTCAGAGCTTCTTTATAAAAGCGCCATTGTTTGGCATTGGCTAACTGAGAATAAGAAATTCCAGGAGTTGATTGGGCCATTTTTTCAAGACCAATATTCATCCCTAAACCCAGCAAAGCAGCAAAAATAATTTTTCTTTCTTGTTCACTCGGCGGTTTCCCTGTAGAATCATGACTAAATTCTTGTGAAAAGTTGGTCCAACTGTCCACCTCAATTAAAAGATCACTAAGCCTTATCTTAGGAATTATTGAATAAAGTTTTTTTCTATATATTTCTGCTTCGCTAGGTGTAACTTTTTCCAACTTTTTAAGGTTTGCTCTTGAAATTCTCTTATCAACTGTCGAATAAAATTGAAGCTGTAAATCTAAAATTATTTCCCGATCCTTTAAATAGTCCTCAAACGTGTCTGGAATAGTTTCTGAATCAATACAAGCAGATAAATCAACTAAGTAATCATCAATATTTCGATGGATCATACTTCCTTCAACTGAAATATCTCCTGATCGAATATTGTTCTTTAGCTCGGTGAAAGCTACTAACTCATAGTAAGACCGATCTATTTTCCCCTCTTCTGGCCGAACAAGGCTTTTCCATTTTTTACTCACAAAATCAGTAGAAGTATCTGCCGGTATTTTTTTCTTTTTACCACTATTGTGTAAATCAGTTAGTTGAGTTAGAGCCATGAGGACTGGATTTGCTCGCCGGAGTTGCTTTTGAACGAAAGGGTCCTCAATAACATTGGCGTGTATCTTCGGAGGTAATTAGCTTTATTTCGAACCATTTCTAAATAGCCATGATTTTTTTATTACCTGTAATTTTTTTAGCTTCTTCTCCATCTTGTACTAAATCTTCCCAAGGCATGATTCGTTCAATTTCGTCAAAAGGATTACTATCATTATCTTTTGCAAAGTGAAGAGCATCAATTAAAGAAGCATAATGTTCCAATTTTTTTAGTAGCCAATTTTTCCTTTTTTTCTTTTTAACTGTTCTTGTGAATCACGTGTCCCTTTGCGTTTAATACTTGCTAAAAATGCGGTCATTAATCTCAATCAGTTGATCGATCAGATATTGATGATGATTGACTAAAAAAAAGCAATAAGTAAAGAGTATCTTTTTTTCAAGCTCAAAACGGGAGAAGTCATATGCATCATAATTTTTCCCCTAGTCTAGCTAGCTGAAGAAACCTGTTCCGATTAATATGGGAGACATTAATTGTCCCTGAGTCCCATGGAAGCAATCACTTCCACTTTTTTTACAAATACTCATAAAGCTTTCTGGATTTGCCTTACCTGGAATGTCTTTTTAGCCAAGCGAGTTTAGTTATTTTCGTCTCTTCATAAATTTGAAACAAACTCTCTAGTTTTTTTCAATTTGTATATCTGTTAATGAACAGAGTAATATTGAAAATAAGTTGTTTTTCTGCTTTATCTCGACAGCGACTTATAATGTCTTCAAGTGTAGCTATAGATGGAAAAAAATAATTCTTTTTTTCGAGTTAAGAAATCAATTGTTTTTTTCATTAGATAGATAGAGTCATCATTTTTCTAAAAGCTAGTTCAATTAAATATTCTATTAACTGTTTTTTTGTGTATTAGCACTACCGAATCGATGATAGTTGAATACTTCTAAGATCTCGTTGAAGTGATTTGCACGTGTATTTCTATGATCATATGAATTTAAATCAATTGCATCAAGATGGAGCTGTCGACTCACATAAGAAGTTAGTCTGGTTGATTTAATCGGTACAATTACTTAAAGAACACCCAGGATACCGGGTACAAACAAAGTTGTATCGCAAATCCTAGTTTATTGACCTTTCCACGGTGTTGATTAATAACCTCCAGATCATAATCAGAAAAAAACTAAAAATACGCTTTAAAAATCCTCTTCTGATAAGTGGTCTACAGAAAGAAGTTGTTCACGCTGTGAAGTAGTTAAAATTCTTTTTCATAGCCATATCTTAAGCATTCCTTTTATTGAGGTAACGGTAAAAGGTTGTTTTTGCTTAATTTAGAGGCATCAAGAATTTGACGAATAGAATACTCTTTGCTGTCATACATTTTTTAAAGCTAAATCAATTGATAGCTTACCTTTACTTGGACGTCACCCTTTTTTTCCTCGGACTCTGGGTCGCCTTTAAGACCAGAGTTAGTTCGTTCAATAATAATATCCCGTTCCAGTTCTGCTAAACTAGCCATAACTCGGAAAAAGAATCTTCCCATAGACGTTGAAGTATCTACGTTATCTTGAATAGATATAAAATTGACACTAAGTTCTTCAAATAATTCAGAAAGTTCAATCAAATGTTTAGTTGATCGTGAAATTCGATCTAACTTGTAAATGACAACAGAATCTCCTTCACGTAGTAGGTTGATCATTTCTTCTAATTGCGGTCGGTCTTTTTTCGCACCAGTTACTTTTTCTTGAAATAATTTATCAATTCCATAATGAGTAAGTGCATCAATTTGTAAACTAAGATTTTGATCATCCGTACTCACTCGAGCATAGCCAAAAATCATAAAAAAACCTCCTTAATTTTATAATTTAAATGTACCATAACTCATTAAGTATAACTATATAGGAACTATGAAAAAGGAACGGATTTTGGTACTTGATTTACTTAAAAAACATTTAGAAAAAGCAGGAAAATGAAAAGGTACCATAAACGGTCGTTTATGGTACCATTCAAATTTATCCTTATTGTACAAAATAACAGCGAAATTTTTAAATCTATTCCTTATCGATACAAATTCCCCGTAGGCGCTAGGGACCTCTTTAGCTCCTTGGAAGCTGTCAGTAGTATACCTAATAATTTATCTACATTCCCTTTAGTAACGTGTAACTTTCCAAATTTACAAAAGCGACTCATAGAATTATTTCCTCCCGTTAAATAATAGATAACTATTAAAAATAGACAATACTTGCTCATAAGTAACGGTACTTAAATTGTTTACTTTGGCGTGTTTCATTGCTTGATGAAACTGATTTTTAGTAAACAGTTGACGATATTCTCGATTGACCCATTTTGAAACAAAGTACGTATATAGCTTCCAATATTTATCTGGAACATCTGTGGTATGGCGGGTAAGTTTTATTAAGACACTGTTTACTTTTTGGTTTTAGGATGAAAGCATTCCGCTGGCGACTTAAGCAATTGCTGAATCGAGACTTGAGTGTGCAAGAGCAACCCTAGTGTTCGGTGAATATCCAAGGTACGCTTGTAGAATCCTTCTTCAACAATCAGATAGATGTCAGACGCATGGCTTTCAAAAAAACCACTTTTTTTAATAATTTGTGTGCTTAAATGGTAAGGAATATTCCCAACAATTTTTATACCTCTGTTTGTTAGGGAATTGAAACTGTAGAATATCTTGGTGAATTAAAGTGACACGAATGTTCAGTTTTAATTTTTCTGACGATAAGTTGAATAGATGACTGTCTAATTCAATAGACGTTACCTGTTTACTTATTTTAGCCAGTTTCGTCGTTAAATGCCCTTTACCTGTTCCAATTTCGTAAACGGTATCGGTTTCTTTTAAATTCAATTGTTTTATTATTTGGTTGAGTACTTTTTCACTCGTTAAAAAGTTTTGAGAATATTTTATATTTTTGTTCATGTAATCACTCCTGAAGTGATTACATCTATAAATAAATACAGAAGTTAAACGATTTGTTTGTAATTTTAGTTATCTGTTTAAAAAGTCATAAGATTAGTCACTGGTAGGAATTAATCTAACGTATTTATTTATCTGCGTAATCACTGTTTTTAGTCTGTTTCAAAACAGTAGATGTTTTATCTACATTACGCATTTGGAATACCAACATGACGAATCCCTCCTTCTTAATTACAAATTTTTAGCATCTAATTTAACTTCAATTCCTATTATACAAAATTTTAAGATAATGCACCACTTTTTTATAATTAAAACGGTTGAAAACTGTACCACTAATAACTCACAATAGAGAGATGTCACCGTCAAGTTAAATGTACAAAATAACAGCGAAATTTTTAAATCTATTTCTTATCGATACAAATTCCTCGTAGGCGCTCGGGACCCCTACCTGCTAATAACTTGGTAAAAAGCACCCGACGATTACAGATAGAGAAATACATGGATAGCTTTACAGACAAAGAACTATCCTTAATGGAATCTTTAGCCAGCGGTATCAACGAAGCAAGAAACATCGAAGACTAATTAAAAGAATCCATACATAACGGAAAGAGCCGATAAAATGAGATTGTATTAATCTCATTTTATCGGCTCTGCGTCTTTGCGTCTGGCTCTGTAATCACAGTTACTTTGAACTGCTTTATTTCAATTAAATTTTCTTGTCTGCATTTCGGACAATAGAGGGGGAATTTTTTTAATTCAGTATCTTCCCTTATCTTTAATCGTGTTTTATTTCCACATACAGGACACAATATCCACTTGTAGTTTATAATAACTATCTCCTCCTTTACACTTTAATTCAAATCTTTATTAAAAAATATTTCATCTTATTTAACAAGAAACCATATTTATATAACAACATAAAATACACTAAGTTATTTTATTGAACATATATCGTACTTTATCTATCCGACTATTTGGACGACGGGGCTGGCAAACAGGTTCACCGGTAGTAACATGGTACCCTTTTAACTCTGTTAAACAAACACTACGTCCATTTGTAAAGAAAGTTAAATCACTACGATATTCTTGAATACACCGAGCAGGGATTTCTCCACTAAGAATGACCTCATTATTTTTCAATTGAGTGTCTACGATGTTCGCACAATATTTAGGAGCATCGGTGTATGCTCGTGAAAGATATTCCTGTGGCGCATAAATTTTAAAACTAAGATATGGCTCTAACAATTCTGTTCCAGCTTTTTTTAAGACTTGTTCCAATACAATAGGAGCAAGCATCCGAAAATCTGCTGGGGTACTAACAGGGCTATAGTATAAGCCATACTTAAAACAGATTTTACAGTCCGTCACATTCCAACCATACAATCCTTGTTCACAGCCATAGCGTATCCCTTCCATAACTGCATTTTGAAATGATTGATTTAAGTATCCAAGAGAAACCGAGCTCTCATACTGCATTCCACTTCCCAACGGAAGCGGTGATACAGATAAACCAATGGAAGCCCAGAAAGGATTCGGTGGAACTTCGATGTGAATGGTATACTCTGCTTTTTTTAACGGTCTTTCCATATAAATGACTGTAGGCTCTTTTATTTCTATCTCCACATGATACTTTTCTTGCAGACAGAGCACAAGTCACTTCCATTTGTACTTTCCCTAAGAAAGAAAGTATGATTTCATGTGTCGCAGAATCCACATAATATCGCAGAAGCGGGTCACTGTCGGAGATTTCTAAAAGTGCATCAAGTAACATTTCCCTTTGTTGAGGTTTGCTCGGTTCAACAGTCGTTTGCAGCAGAGGGAGGGGATTTTCAATTCTCTCTCTCTGTGGCAATAGCTTTGTATCTCCAAGAACACTATTTAACTTCAAAAACTCATTCTGCAAAATAACAATTTCCCCGGAATAAGCCTTATCGATTTTTACATAATTCACCATTTATTGAAGTATACATTTCTGTAATTTTTTTATTTTTTTCCTTTTCCGATATTCTAACCGAATCTCGCAAATGCAGTACGCCACTATAAAGACGTATATATGCAAGACGCTGTCTTTTTTTCCGAATACTCAATTTTTGAAAAACTTTTTCCGCAAAGTTCAGACTGACCTCGATGTGTTGATGAATAAAATTTATTCGTAATCACTTCTATAAGGTTATCAATCCCTATATTGTTTTTTTGCACTTCCGTGATAAACAGGGAACAGAGAACAATTCTGAAATCTTATGCTTTCCTCTTGTTCGAGTTCCAATGCTTCTAATGATTTACCGGACATATATTTCTCTAAAAGGTCATCGTTTCCCTCTATTACCGTATCCCATTGTTCAGATTCGGTAAAGTTCGTCACACACATATTAGGATACAGTTCTACCTTCTGTTTGATTACAATTTCGGCAGAAAGTTTCTCTTTAATATCCTGATAAACCGTTGATAAATCAATTCCATTTTTGGTCAATCTTATTGATAAAAAAAGATTGTGGGAATCCCCATTTTTCCTAAGTGCATGAAATAATATACGAGTTTGTGCTTGTACGCCATCTTTTGCAGAAATCAGTAGAATTGCCCCCATCTAAAACTGATAATGAACGATATACTTCTGCTAAGAAATCCATATGTCCTGGCGTGTCTATGATGTTCACCTTCGTATTTTTCCCACTGAAAAGAGGTTATTCCTGTCTGAATTGTAATTCCTCTCTGACGTTCTAAAAAGCGTATTATCCGTCCTCGTTGTACCTTTGTCCACGCTTCCTAATTCTGTAATCGCTCCACTGTTATATAATAAGCTTTCTGTTAAGGTAGTTTTTCCTGCATCAACATGAGCTAAAACTCCAATATTAATAATTTTCATGTGATTTTCCTCCATTCAAAAACCCAAAAGGGCATAAAAATCCCAGTGATAAATACTTTTATCACTGGGATTTTTATCTCATAACTCATAGGTATACAAAGCATACAGATATTCTCTGGATACTTTAGAATCACATGATAAAGGTATTCTTAAACTGGGTACAAAAAACTAAGCCCTCCTAAAAAAGGACATCCAATTATTTGTTCCCACTATCAAATTGACAGTTTATTTAAGAATACCTTGCCGCATATTTATTAACTCCTTTTAAATAGATACTTAAATAATAGCACGTAAGAGCATATTTGTCAAAGGAATCTCCAATTTTTTTATCAAAGAGAGTACGTGATTACAAAATAGCTGTAATAATGTACCAATATTTGTTATTCTATAATCTTCCAATTACTCCCGTTCTTTTCAAGTACCAAATCAAATTGAGATACCTGCGTTGCTTTGGTCTGCTGGTCGATATACTCCACTGTCAGCGATACCGTGACTTGATTATCCTTACGATTGTGAATAGGATTTACCAGTTCTTGAAAAGATGTACTCTTTTTCCGATTGGTTTTAATATCCCGTCATTCACATAGTAGGAAAGTTCACTGGCTGTCGCTGTAGGATAGAGCTTGAAGAACGTCGTTAAAAACTCATTGATTTCATTGGTTGTAATGGAATCAACCGTCCCCTCACTTTCAATGGCTTTTGGTTTATAACTTGATTTCTTAGGTATGTTGGTAATGGTCGGATTCTTAACCAGTACCATATTTCCAGAACCATCTACATAGACACTCACTATATAAGCAGAGTGGACGGTCTTTGTATTTTTCTCCCTCTGTAATGAGCTGGTCTACACTGTAGGTTACATTAAACTCATTGTCGCCAGTTGGCTCTACCGTCCATATCTTAAATCCTCTTACAGAAGACGATACAGGAATATCTTTGCGTACTGTATCAACATTGAGAGCTTGAAGTTCATCTGTCAGATAGCCTTTTTAGACTTTCCATTCGATTATCAATGGACTTATCGGATTGCTCCCATGAATAGTAGACTTTCGCAAAAGTTCTCTACAAAATTTTTCTACATGATGAGTATCAACGTATTCCTTTTCTATGATAGTTGTTTCGTGAATAGTATGAGTATCTATAGCTGTAAAGTGCTTGAATATCGCAAAGCTGAAACTAAGCCCTAAAAAGTACCCACAAGGCAATCACAACCTTTTTTTATGAGGATTGACCTTATAGTAGACACGAGGTTTCTTTTCCTTTGGTATCTGTTTTTTTCTTTATTCTGATTTTTTTCTAAATTTCATCATTAAATCTTCCTTTCTCATTGTTTGATTCGTCCTGCTCCCACTAAATGCTGTTGCCAGTAGGGGCTTGTTAAGTCGGCATAACCGATTGGGTCGCCTGCATGAAACATACGGTTATTGCCAAGGTATATCCCAACATGAGTAATATAAGAGCCAGCGTTATAGGTAGAATGAAAGAAAAACCAAATCGCCAGCTTGTGCTTCCGATAGTGGGATATGCTGGGTCACATCATATTGCTGTTGTGCAGTTCGTGGTAAGTTAATTCCAGCTTTTTCCATACGTCCATTGTGTCAGTCCGCTACAATCAAAAAGAAGTAGTCGGGGAAGCTCCACCGTAAACGTATCGCCAGCCCTCATATTTCAGTGCTTCGTCCATGATGGCTTGTACCGTATCATCATCAAACTCTGTTGTGACAAGATACTGCGTTACCAGTTGCACATAAAAACATATTGCCATAGTTGTATCGCCAGCCCCCATTGATAGGTATGGCTATGGGATTGGGGTAAGACACTTTTTTTCGCCACCTGAATACTCTTTTTGAGAAACTTTGAGCCAGTTCAAAGGTATATTTATTTCCACGATTAGCCACATACCCTAAGAAACCACCACCATAATTGTAGGACTGGATAACCGATTCTAAATCTACACTGAGCCTTTCGCTACTGGCTAATAATTCACTGAAATACTTCACACCTTGCTTAATGGATTCTTCTGTACTCAATGAATTAGGGTGGAAGACCGAGGGATTCCGAGGACTGCATAACATCTTCCGCAGTACCGCCCGATTCCACCTGTATAATCGCAAGAAGTATGTTGACATATTCTTCAACGCCATATTCTTTGGCATATTTTTCTACCATAGGCTTATGAGCCAGCACTTCTGCGGAAACATTCACACCTCCATAATGAATATTGGAAATTCCGCTGTCCTGTTCATCTGAAAATAAAATGGCAACAAACAGAAGCAGTGAGAAGACCATCAAGAATAATCCAGAACCACCAATCACTAAAGTTTTCAACTTCATGGTTTCTTACCGACTTTCTTAATGGTGGCGGTTTTGATTGGTGGTCTACTTCTTGTATTTTGTAGTGGTACTCTTTGAACAGTAGACGGACGTTCTTTTGTGATTGGACGTTGTGAAGTTCTATCTGCTGTAGTGGTTGAAGTTGCTGGCTTTTGAACGGTTTTTTCTTGAACGGTATTGCCTTGGCGTTCCACTTTTGGACTTGAAAAATCAGACTTAACTGCTGGACGCTCTTGTTTGGCTTGTTGAGATTCCTTATATGAAGTCTGAATATTAGACTGTTTTGAGGTCTGTTCATCATGATATTGTTCTTGTCTTGTAGTCGGTCTTTCATGAACAGAAGAAGCAGGCTGTTTTTTCTGTTTGACCTGTTCCATTTCAGAGCGACGCTTCGCAATGGTTTTTCGCCTTTGTTCCTGCTGTTCCTTGCGTCCACTGGCTCTGTCCGCTTTGGTTTGAGAAATACTACTGGTTAAATCACGGACATTCTCTTTTACTTTGGATTTTCCTTGATATACTGCATATCTTGCATTGGTCGGCAAATCTTTAACCTGTTCTTTCAAACCACTAGCAGTGTCTACCATTCTGTCTTTGGTATCAGCTACTGTACCGATGGTTTGACCGATACGTTTTCCAAGTGTTGATTTTTCCTTTCCGTCTGGTCGGGAGTGATCTGCTTGTGTCCTTGCAGAACTCCCCGAACCCGACTGTCCTTTTTTACCTGTAACAATGGCAGACCCAGCCCCTAGAGTAGTCATAGAACGTCCAAGTTTCCGCTGTAGACGGTGCATGTGAGCGTGCATAAGCATACGAGGTTTTCTCATCACACGACTTCCCACACTTTGAGAATCGTTACTCTGTAGAGAAAACATACTCATTAAATCGCCCAGCTTGAAGTAGATTCCTGCAAAGGTCACAATCTGTAGAAAAGCAATCAAAAAGAACGGATAACCAGCCGATAAGGTATAGAGCATGGTTGAAATACTAAATGCTGTCGTAATAATCAATGTGATTCCAGCTCGTGTCAAAATGGTATTAAAGAGCTTTGTTATGGCTCGTTTTGACATACCATCAAATGATGGAATCATGCTTAAAATAAAGCTCACAGGCAGAAACATAGCATAGATGATAAAAAGTACCTGCGAGAAAATCATGATTCCTGTTAATAGGAATACAAATATGGAAATCCCAATATTGAAGACAAATAGGAAGAAGACTGTACCTAAACGGTTAATGGTCTTTGTAATGGTTAGATTGGTATTGCTTCTGTCTTCAATTTCTTCCGCAACAATTTTTTCTCTGTCTTCGCCATTGTTGGAATCTGGGCTGGTGGAGAGCAGGCTTTCCACACGGTCAATACCGATACTTTCAATGTCTGAACTGTTGTATTGAAGCAGTAGCCACGGTTGCTGAACCTGTATGGAAAAACAGGCTATCTCTGATTAAGTCCACGCTGTCCTTGCCTTGACTATCGGAATGGGGCATGACAATCTTCGTGCCAAGTGATAAACTGGCATTACTGATGTCTGATGAAAAGTCATTGATTTTTTTAATGTAGTCGGGAGCGTAGGCAATAAAGGAAGCCGATAGGATAAACACCAGCACAAAATTCATAATGGCATGAATTGCCTTTTGTGGTTTCTCTCTTTATCAGTCCCGTATAGGCAACATAAACCCCAAGAACCAAAAATCAAGAGTAAGAGGAATCCAACATAGAAACCCTCTGTTGAAAATCCGTTTGCACTCACACCAGCTAAGGTCTGCATATTCTTACCAATGGAATCTGCTGTAGCGGAAATGAAGTCTAAGGAATAGGCTTCCTGTACTAAGTAACCTGTCGCATTGGAAACATACAAACTGATTGTCCAAATAAAAATTGGTAATGGCATATAGTCCATACATGACCTGTTTTTCCAATCCCGTCCGACCAGTTCCACGGAAGCCAGCCCCAGCTATTATCCACATAAAAAAATCCAGTTGATAGTTTTTCAAGTGGGTATCGGCTGTATTCATTTGCCACATTGACCGTATCATCTACCAAGCCCGCAGCTTGAACCACCGTTCCCAGCATGGCTAAAAGAAAAATGGCAATCACAAGTGTGAAAGCCACTGTCATTGCCACTTTACCTAGACGTTTCAGCGTCCAGTTTGATTTTTATTCTGTTTACTATTGATGGTTTCACATTTACACCTCTTTTTCGCACAGGTGGTCTGGTATCAAAGGCATGGAGCAGTTCTTCAAATACAGGGTGGAACTGTATCACACCGACACGACCATATAAATCACTGATAAGGCATTGCCCGTTTTCCAAATCACGCAATCGCTTCTGATTGTTTTCGTCCTCTGGGTCTACACCAAAAAAGGCTAAGGTCTTTTTAATCTCGTTAAGGTCAGTGGAACGAAATGCAAATTTTAAGCCGAGGTTATTTTTCAGTTTTTCATCTAAGAGGTCGTCTGTATTTTGGGTCACGAAATATACCCCAGCGTTCATAGCACGACCAGCCCGAACCAGCTTCATAGATAGTGTTTTTCCTTGTGCTACCTGTAAAAAGCTCCATGCTTCGTCTAAATCTACAATCTTGAAAATGCTTCGGTCTGTATGGATAAAGTCTAAAGCAAAGGTACTAATGACAATCAGCATTGCTACCGATAGTAACTCCATTGTGGTATATTCCTCAAAGGAAGTTTCCTTGTCAGGAAGTACCAAGTCGGCAACCTGTATAATGTTCAGTTGTTTTTCAAGGCTGATAGACTGCTCTACATAACCATCACTAAAAAGCAGATGGGCAAAGTCATAGTCTGTAAAACTTTCGATATGGTCGGCTATGCTGGTACTTAGTGGCGTATTCTCAACCCGTAATTCTTCAATCACTTTCATCAACCCTCGCACTTCACTATTGGTTACTGCACGAATGGCTTTTCTAAGGATTGGGAAGCGTTCCCCATCACGAGAGGAAATCCCCGTAAGGAATGTCAAAATATCAATAGCCAGTGATTCAGAATCTTTGGTATTTTTCATAATTACATAAGGGTCAAGTAAGCCTTTGTTTTTCTCATCAGAAGTCAGATTGACGATATTGATTTCATGGGAAATCTCTGGCAAGGTTTCTTTCCATCTGCCACGTTCTGCTTTTGGGTCTACAATCACTGCTTGTGCCCCATAAAGCACTGCATAATAGACGATAAGGTTATTCGCAAAGGATTTACCACCACCCAGCGAACCGACAAAGGCAGACGCTAACGCATTGGTTACTGAACCCTTAACCCCTTGACTGGCAAGAGCAGGTTTCAGATAGACATTGCGTCCAGTATCTAAGCTGTAGCCAACATAAATCCCCTCATTTTCACCCAGCATTTGAGTAGCACCAAAACCTAAACCAGCGAGGAAATCAGAGGTCACGTATTGAATATAGTCATTCATATATCTTTTGCTGGCAGGTAAAAATTCTTCATGTAAGCCCAGCATATCCCCAAAAGGTCGTACCAGTTTCACGCTCAAATCATCATAGAAATCTTTCACTTCATTACAACGACGTTTAAGTTCGTCAAGGTCATTTGCTGATACCCTTACAACATAGGACAGCTTATACATAGATTCCTTGCTTTGGTCTAAATTGGTTTCCAGCTCGTTCACACTTTCCAGAGCTTCCGCCACATTAGAGCTGGTTTCATTATCACTTTGCCATGCGTGGTTATCCAAGTCTTTCAGTTCTTTCTTTTTATTGCGGACAGTAGATAGGGCTTTACGATTCGCTACAATTTCCACATTCATTGACGTATCAATCGGAAAGGTAAATTGCTGTTGCTGGTAGTAGAAGATTTCAGAGGACGGGAAGTCCAGTTCGCCGACAATACTGTTGATGGTAAAGTAAGCTACATAGGCGGTTTCGTCTTCCTGCTGGATTTTCAAATATCGCTGTTTTTCTTCCACCAGACAGCGAGTAGGCTTAATGAGGTCATAGGTTTTAATCAGTGTTTCATGTTCCAGCTTTTTCTTTGATAGAGGATACTCATACTCTTCATAGGCAGTGCCTGTCTGTCCGTAAAGGTGTTCAATCAGATAGCCGAAGTCGTCCTTATCTAATCTTCGGATTTTTGAAACGACGGGAGATTTTATTTTTCTAAAAGCTTTTTCCATCTTCTGAAAAACGCAGGATTTCATCATTACTCATACTAACAAAATCGCCCATCAGCTTATGGTTCACATCATAGACAAAAATCAGACAAAGCATTTTTTTGCTTCAACGGTAAGACTTTTTCATAGAAAACTCCTGATCGTTGAGAAGCAACTTAAAAGCCGATAAAGAAACGGTAGTTCACTTGATTTTTCGCCAATCATGGATATTAAAGCGTCTGTCTGTTGGTCGATTTTGTCATAGGCAACCGCTTTGAGCTTGCCAGTGACTTCATTTTTTGGAACGCTCTTGTGCAGAACGTATGCTGGATTCTGTACTGATTTGTAAAGCATGAATTTTGCCATCACGATTTTTGTGCGATAAGCTGTCTGAAAGAATCATGCACTTGTATTTTTCTGTTCTGGACTTAGAAATGAGTAATTGTAAGGAACAAGCTCATAGTAAGCATAACATTCCCCGTCTTTATTCCAGACGAGATTGTTTTTCAATGTATTTAATTGGATATGCCATAAAAATTCACTCCTAACTGCTGTAATGGCTTCTTGTGGCTGGTTTCTGCCAAGCGTTACTTTTTTTCCTGCATAGGTCAGCTTTGGTCGCAGTGCATAAGCAATGACAGACTTCAAAAAAATCCATAAGGCTTTTTTTACCATCAAAAGTTTTTTTGTAGACATAAACCATGTGAAAGCCACAGGAATCCCAAAGTATTTGAGAAATGCTCCCTCTATCATGGAAAGAGGGGGCAAGTTGCTAAAGTATCATCACTGCAAAGAGTGACACGACAAACCATGTCATTTGCGTAAAGGTTATGGGAAACGGAAGTCTAAAAATCATTGATAGAATACAGTACCTTTTTCCACAGACCAGATACTGGTATAGCTTCGTATTTTTCTTCATGTAATCAATCCTTTCATAAAAAAAATAGGGGTAGCTGATTGAGCCACCCCGTAAAATAGAAAATCTGCCAGTAGTAATGTACCGACAGATTTAATAGACGATTTCAAAAATCCCATGATTGGTTGAGATAAACGTTCCTGAAAGGTCTAAATCCCGACCATAGGCTTGATAATCAATATAGTTTTGAAGACTAGCTGGTACTTCGCCTAAAAGCACCCGTTTCTTCAATGTAGTAGCGTGCCACGTCATACATATCATCACAATCGGAATGAATGATAATATCCTCTTGATGTTCGCTTAGTTCTTCAATGCTTGAAAAATGAGTGAGCAGAGCAGATAGCTCCGATTGTAATTCTTCGGGTAATTCCGATACCATTTCCCATAGGCGATTGAGTTCGCTAATAGAAGTGTATTCGTCAACCGTAAAGGGTAACTCGTAATCATGAATGGCGTATTCCTCATATTCATCATTCAAGCCGATTTTCTCTTTGACTTCCTCAAAATCAATGGGAAAGGTAAACCATGCACCAACTAATTCGCCCTCATTGTATTTGCCTAAATTGGCAATGTAGACTTTGCATATCGTCCATGTATTCACACGTCCTTTCTTTATAGAGATTCAAAAATCCCTACCGCACTTCGTTTGGTGTACCATTCTTTTGCGGAACATAAGAAAACCACTTATATTCCACAAAATAACGGTTTAATTTAAGCACCAATAATGCGATTGAATAGCTCTAGTAAAATGTCTTTTACTCCAGCAGCGTTGAAGACTAAGCCTACCGCAATAATCGCAATAATGAGAAAGCCAATGAGTTTACTGAACTCACGCTTGAAGCCAAGATACAAGCCAATCACAACGATTGCTAAAAGTACCAGTGATTGAGCGTTTGATAGAAACCAGTTATAAAGGTTTTGTCCAAAATTCATAAAAATGTTCTCCTCTCTATATTCAATGAATTTGTGTTTAGGTTATTTCTTTGTCGTTATCACGTCCTTATCTTTTGCCGACTGTTGCTTCAAAAATCTGCTCATGCCGGTCTGTCAGTTTCGCATGGTCGAGAATGTCTTTTCACAACCTGCGTCTGGTTGATTTCATCAAGTTTAATCGCAACCTTTAAAGTGGGTGCGACTTGATGGGAAAGCCAGTTCAGCGTCCGCTGGAAAGAGTAAGGCTCTGGTTTTGTGGTTAGTTTTAATCGTTCACGGTTGTTCCCAATAAACCAAGCCCATTCTTCATTCAGCTTCCAATCAGAACGAGGTTTGGAATCGTCTTTATCTACAAAACGGATATACCGATTGATAATTTTAAAAGCAGTCTTTTCTGGATTGTCATAGACGAGTAAATCACGGACTGCATAATAGGCACGCTCATTTTTCAGCCGAATCTCAAAACGGTTTTTTACTTCTGCGTCTTCAATGGGAATATCATTTTTCTTGTACTGTTCATAGTCCTTTTCATAGATACAGAAATAAACTTCACTCTGTAATGAACCGATATAGAGGGTATTTCCCATACATTCCTTTTCATCTTTGCGTACCAGTTCGCCACTGCGATAGCTTTTGAAACTGCGGAAGACGGATATACATTCTTCCTGTCTGCATTTTTCAGTGAGTACAGGGATATTCAAAATCCCTGTCTTATCGTTAATGGCAAGGTCAAGGCGTTTCATCACACCGCCAGCCACCAAAGCGTCCATAAAGAACTCATACCAGCTTCTTTGTTGAGCCAGAAGATAGCTTTCAAATTGCCGACACCCACGACCTTTCAATTCCACCAGAACTCCTTTGTCCAGTTCGTGGGAGCAGAGAACGAATATATCGCCTAAAGCATAATGCTCTGAATAAGAATAGAAACCATAGTCCTCATGAAGAAAATAGGACAGTTTCAGTTGTAAGATGTTTTCGACCACATGCTGTACGTCCGTTGTGGGAAAGCGAATCCTTACATAATCAAAGAGCATTTCAAGGGGAGCGTCGGGATTGAAGCGTTCCAGAGCTTCAAAAAGAGATTGCTGTAAATCCTCTGATGGCTTGACTTTTCCTGTTTCAATATCGCTTAGATACTGCCTTGTAATACCAGTCGCAACCGCTAAACGATTTTGAGATAGTCCATAAGCCAAGCGTTTTTCTTTTAACTGCTGTAACCAAGTTTGTTCATTCAGTAAAAATCCCTCCAATCAAAAAGGCGTATGTCAACTTTTAAAGCCCATTTTGACATACGCTGAAATTTTGTAAATCCCTTGTAACCAAAGGATTTTCTAATGTTTTTTTGACTGTTTCCTGTCGATTTGTACCCCCCTGTTAGATACGGGGGGTTAATGGGCAGGGCAAGCCCTGCCCGACAAAGCCAGAACTTACGGTTTAAGACCGTAAAACCTGCCTTTGTCGTCTGTATCTGCCTTTGATTCTCCCTGTATGCCAGTGTAAATCACTACCAAATCAACTTCTGGTCTTAAATATTCCTGTTCAATCACTTCTGATAGACCGTCCGTTTTGAATGAATTTCTATCAAAAAGCTGAAATTCATATAGAATATTTTTGCTGGTAATACTATGTCGCTTCTCTAACCTCATTCTGAATGTGAACGGTGGTTTCTTCACTTCACGGATAATTTCATCAATCAGCTTATCTATTCTGGAATAGAATCGTACTTTTTGGATTGACGGTAAAATGCCTGTATCGGTCAATGATGTATTGTTCACAATCTACCGTGAATTGGTCTGTATTCAAGCAAAGACAAATGACAGATTTTTTTCAGTCGGTGTATGATATATCTCCAATCTTTTTAATATCCATTACTTTTTATTTCTCCATTTCTTGTTGTTCTGATGATGGCTTTTTTTGTGTCCTGTCTGCTGTTGGATAACTTTTTTTAATTTCCTCTAAAAAGTCATGTCCTTTTTGGTACAAGGGGAGTATAAAACTCTGATATGACACTTGTTCCTACATCAACATAGCCACGACCTTTGATTCGCTTTAAGAAGAAATCCTTTTGTACGTCACTGCCAAACATCATGCCATAGCCCATTTCAGACATACGACCTAAAGCCACTCTGAAATTAAACTGGTCACGGATTCCGTCGCCTAGATATTTTTGCGTCTGGACGCTGACAAGCCAGTATTAGAAAAGAAGCCAGCTTGACGACCTAACATGACAATCTGTTTCAACTTATTTATAACTGCGGTGTTTTCTTTTGTTCCCAGCATTTCCATGAAAGCGACATATTCATCAAAGATTAAGAAGTGTGCTGGAAGTCCTAAGTAAGCATAATTTTCGCCAGTCTTATAATTTTCCATCTGCTTCATTTCCTCACTGCGTTTTATCATTTCTTCATAGAATGTATCAATGCAGGAAAGCAAGTCTTCTTTTCTGTAGTGGACATTTGCCATCACAGAACCCTAAATCGGCTAAGTCTGCATTTTTTTCGGGTCTAAGATATACAGCTTAGAATCTGTATGAAGCAAGGCTTCAATCAGTGTCAGGATAAAGTAGGTCTTACCGCCACCTGTACCACCAGCTATGAGCATGTGAGGCAGATTGTCATATTCCCACCACATATTTTTTTCATTAAGCAAAGTTTCCCATCATGAGCTTGTACTTCATCAATAGAAATACGACGGGCTATCATATCATAGAGCAAAGGTATATTCCACGTAGGAATCCTTTAACTCTTTATCCGTCAGCTCACAGTACAAGCCACTTTCTAATTTCTTTTTCCAAGTGTAGGAGCTGGTCTTGATATTTTCCCCAGAGTGATTTCCACTTGTATCTGTATTAAGCCATTTTTTTAAGGCGATAATAGATTTTTAGGGAAGTAGGTTATCTTTTTCTTTGGTACGACTGGGGGAATCCTTGAAGAAGCCATCTGTTTTTGACCTGTTCTGATTCATACCACTTATTTTTCAAGAACCATCTTCGCCAGCTTTTTGACGGTGGTAGAGTTGTTTAATCGTATCATAGCGATACCGTTTGAATAGAAACGCTACCAGCAAGCAGACAAGAATTGCGACACTGAAACTGATACTTAAATACGGAATGTCAATCTTATCTGCTTGTGATAGGTTAAAAGTCCTGCCAGTTGACCTGCTGGATTGTCTTCACATGAAACAGTCCGACAACAAGCAGTAAAATAGGCAGTAAGGACGCTACTGTAAAATGAAAGACTAAATCTTTGTCACTCGGACGAATCCTTTTACCACGAAAGACACGCTGTTTCATGTTTGATTTTCTCCTTTCTCTCTAATGGAAGATACGTGGCTATTTGTCCGTAGCAGGTTCTTTCTTAGGTGGCTGTTGATTTCTAAAGGAATTAGAATCCTTTGTCAGCACAATATCGTCTGCCTTGATGTACCAGTCAACATCTGCTCCTTGAAAGGTAGCAGTAGCGACAGTATCCGCAATGGGATTGATAAGTTCCACCCGTGCGTTATATTCAAACTCTTTCAAAGGCACGCTGGCAGGAATACTTACTTGAATCATGCGTCCTTGCCCTTTGGATTTTAAGTCATAGGTACGTTCTTTGATTTCCTCTGAAACCGTACCGTCTTCATTTTGGATTCTCACTTCACGACGTAGAGCAGAGAATTTTAATTCTCCAAAAGTCGTGTCTTTATCTAATACGATACCATTTGCTAATCTCATCATTTTTCCTCTCTTTCTTTATTCTTTTACCATGTCGTCAGCATGTAAAAGGTAATTTAGTAAAACCACGAGTGCCGATTTTTATAGCCCTCGGCGGTAATACGTGGATTGACTAACTTAACACGTTCCTCAAAGCCGAAATGTTTTTCGCCAGCTTCAGCAGGAAGTACGACCACAATATCATCTGCTCTTTGAACGTCTGAATAGAGATTATAGCTTCGAGATAAGACGGTTAGATGTCCGTTGATTCTTCGCTGTACGACTTTATCCTCGCCAGCAAATTCTAAATTGCCGAATGTTTTTTCCATCTTGGGAATCACAAATTTAAGTTCCATATTTTTTTACCTATCCTTTCTTTTTTTATGGTTGAATGAATCTCGTTTGTTTGATGGTCTTTCACGGTGGGGAGCGACCTTTATTCTCTTGTTTTTTTCTATTTTCGTAGTATCACGTCCTTTCAAAATCGGGTAAAAAAATAGACACCTCATTTTTTTGAAGTGTCCACCTTTTTGCCTATTCAAATTTTTTTATTGGAAGTATCTTTGTTTCTTCACTTTTCAAGGGTAAATCGTCGTATCAAAGCTCATTCATAAGTAGTAAATTAGTAGTAAATTGATTGGTTTTCGACCTTGATAAAGTGTGATAAGTCCAGTGTTTATACGGATAACTAGATTTTTATGCTATTTTTTTACACTAAACTTATTGATATTATCAATTTTATTTATATATGAATACTAACCCAATAAGGTAACAACAATCGGAACGACAATTATAAAGAGTATAGTGCTCAATGTCACAACATTTGTGGAAAATTCCACATCTCCATCTCCCTCGTTAGCTAAAATTGGGAGGACGGCTAAGGCCGGAGCTGCCGATTGTACTACAAATGTATTAAACTCTTTTGTCACCATACCGGAGGCCGCAAATTTTAATATAAGATACATTGAAGCAGGTGCCAAGATAAAGCGTCCTACCAATGTGACAATGGTATCGGTGTCAAAACGAATGGTCTTCAATCCCGCCTTGGCTAAGACAATTCCAATATATAGCAGAGACAAAGGCGTCACTATATCCCCGATGTAAGTCAAGGTATTTGTTGCAAAACTTGGTACTGAAATTCGCAAGATTAAAAAGACCAAAGCAACAAGGAAACCAACAAGGGGAGCAGGTAAGAGTTTCTTCCAATTAAACTTAGCTACTTGCTTACTTTTCCCTGACTTACTGTCTGTTGTCATCAGGTAAACACCTAGAGTCCATGTAGAGACTGTATTTGTGATATAGTAGATGAGGAAATAAGGCAGTGCCTCATCACCGAAAAGAGCAATATTTAAAGGCAGACCAATGAAAATGGTATTAGCATTGACAAAGGTATTAATTATCGTACCACGACGCCCCTGGCGAACATTAAATATTTTTACAGCCGCAAACGCAAATATATAGCCTAAAATACAAGCACCAAAGGTATAAATCAGTCCATCGGACAGACTAATCAACTTATCCAAAGTCAGATATTTCAAAACAGACACAAATATGGAAACAGGCATTGCGACATTCATAATCAGCTTAGATAAATTACCGCCAAAACTATCATCAAACCATCCTCGTACCTGCAGGAAATAGCCCAAGATTATAAGGACAATAATGGGAATAATACTCTCAATAGAAGTTAAAAAAATCATAGTCTATCCCACTTACTAATACTTTGGATACCACTTAAGTTCACTAACAGCTTTAACCATATCGGTTTCTTTACTTTGTGCCAATCCCTGCTCTTGAGCTTTTTTAGCAACCGCTTCCGCTACTTTACTTGAAACTTCTGCCACATAAGCAAATGGCGGCAAGACAGGTGCACCCGGTTTACCGGAATCAACTATACCGCTCAATGAATGTGCAGCTGCACCAATCATTTCATCTGTCAAAAGCTTAGCTTCTGAAGCAAGCATTCCAAGTCCCAGACCGGGATAGATAAGAGCATTATTAGCCTGACCAATCTGATAAGATACCCCTTTATAATCCACATTGTCGGAAGGTATTCCTGTCGCTACAAAAGCCTTTCCATCAGACCACTCAATCAAGTCTTTAGCACTTGCTTCTGCCAGCTCAGTTGGATTACTCAGTGGGAAAATAATCGGACGCTCAGTGTTTTGACACATAGCCTCAACAACCTCTTTTGTAAAGGTATTAGGTTGTGTTGATGTTCCTACCAAGATTGTCGGTTTAACCGTCTTTACAACTTCAAGCAAGTTTGTTAGCTTATCGGCATTAGCAAAGTCAGAACGCTTCTTTGCAAATGGACGTTGCTCAGGTGTCAAATCATCCATATCATCAAAAAGAAGGCCTTGTTTATCTACCATAAAGAAACGTTTGTAAGCTTCTTCTTCTGAGAGTCCTTCTGTAATCATTTCACTGAGAACACGTGATGCAATTCCTGCACCTGCTGTTCCACCGCCAAAGCAAAGATAGATTTGATCTGTTAATTTTTTTCACCACTAATATCTAATGATCCGTAAATACCACCCAGTGTAACAATACCTGTTCCTTGGATATCATCATTAAAAGTAGGAATTTTATCCTTGTACTTGTTGAGAATATTTGCAGCATTTAGACGACCGAAATCTTCCCAGTGTAAGTAGAGCTTAGGGAAAATACGTTCAGCTGTTTGTACAAACTGATCAATAAAATCATAATAGCGGTCTCCACGTACACGTTCATGGCGGTTACCCAGATAGTTAGGATTTTCCAGCAATTCTTTACGGTTAGTTCCGGCATCAATGACCAAAGGTAAAACAGTTGCAGGGTCAATACCGGCCGCTCCTGTGTAAACCATAAGCTTTCCAACTGAAATATCAACACCATTGGTTCCCCAGTCACCAATACCTAAAATTGCTTCTGCATCTGTCACAACAATAAGTCTAATATTACGGTCTCCGGCCGCATTCTTAAGTGTATCTTCTATATTTTCAGGGTGGTTAATATCTAAATAGCCTGCATATTGCGTATCAACAAATAAATCACTGTAATTTTCAATCGTAGTTGCAACCGTCGGATCATAAACAATCGGATTGAATTCGGCAATGTGTTGACTAAAAAGATAGTAAAACAAGGTGCGATTAGTATTGAAGATTTCCATCAAGAACAAACGTTTTTCCAGGTTTGTTGCTTTTTTAGAAAAATGAGCGTAGGTTTGTGCCGCTTGTTCCTCCAAAGTTTGCACATAAGGTGGCAAAACTCCAACTAAGCCAAGTTTTTTACGCTCTTCAAGTGTAAAGGCAGTTCCCTTATTTAAAAAAAGGGTTGTTCAAAATATCATGTGCATTCATAATGCAACCTCCTTTAATTTTTGTGTACTAATTATAACATAATTGTATATCTAATATAATATTTTTGTAACAGATAAGTTTTTTTATATGTTTTTTTAATAAAAAAATAGTATAAATTCACAGTTAATTTATAAGTCCATATACTATATTCACATTATATGACTATTTTTGCACTTTAAGATTAATAGCTGTCATGATGCAAAGAAAACTTCCTATTATCAGATAAACCATTTCAAAGGTACCGCTTGTACCATAGATTTCCAATATACCTTTGTATATTGAACCTGCACTAAGAGTTGCTATACCGCATTTCCAAGGCAAAGTGACATTATCCGAAATTGTTCTTTTTAAAATAAGATTATTTAAAAGGCTTGGTATAAAAAGCCCTATAAAAGGGTATCAAAAATGCATACATCATATAGCTTGAATATACGCCATGTGAAAAATACTCATATATCTGCCCGAAGATAAATACAAATACCGAAATTCCAAAATAAATCCATGATTTCTTCATCAGTTTCCACCTCCAATATATACTATATCACTTACCGATCTTTCCTGATTTGATCGACCGTTTGTAGTAGGATTGTTTATAATCTCTCCCTTAAAAACCATAGTGGAAGAACCTCCACCGTCCAGATTATAGGCATCTGTTACTCCAAGTTCTTTCATAAAAGTTGCCATCTCATAAAGGCTTAATCCTGCACTCTCACTAGTTCTTCCGTCTGATACCACAAATACATAGTGATTGTTTCCAAGATATCCGATTGCCGTTCTCGGATTGCTTGCCATCGCCATTCCTACTTCATCATTCTCACCTACAGATATTTCACTATCTTCAAGTAATACCGGTCCGAATGATAACACCTGATATGCTCCGCTTTGTAAAAGAGCTTCCGCAGTTGTTTCATTCTCTGATACAAACTCAAACTCTCCGGCTTTTGGTTATAACCAAGGCATCTCTATCTCCTGATGTGTTTCTGTAAAGATTTCCGTTTCTTATAACATATCCTGCCTGTCTTGCACCATAGTAATCTCCATTGATAGCAAGTATGGCATTATTTTTCTTTGGCCATATTTGAAGTTGTATCGGTAATATTTCTTCCATAAGTATTATTTGCAAGTGCGGTCTTTAAAACCGAAATATCACTTACCGTTACATCAGCCACATAAATATTGCTGTCATATGCTCTGTACTGTTTTAATGTAATACTTGTGTTACTGTCGGAATATTCTCCTATAACAGTACCTCCTTCAACTGTCTGCACATTAGCCACTGTAGCACTGCTTATTTCATCAGTACTTTCTTTTTCGGCACTGTCAGATGTTACATTTGTCCCTGCTGTTATATTATTTGAAGTGCTTGTTCCGCTATTAAGTTTTTCTTCTATAGCCGCTTCAACGCTTTCCTTTATACTGCTGTTTGTAGTCTCTGCGACTATATTTGAAGCCATTACACTTTGCATTGGATGCGGTATTACAAATGTATCCAAAAGTGCATATGTACTGAATGAAAATAAGGCTACACCATATAATATGCCTAAACCCTTTTTATTTAATTTCTTCATATATCTTACCCCTGTCTATTTTAAAGAAGCGGCATAATTATTCTCTCTTACAGTCTCTTTTTTCTTTGCAAAAACCAAATATCTTTGCACAAAGTATGATACTGTAAATAAAACCACTTCTGTTATTATCTTAGCCAAATATGCATTTATATTTAATGCCTCTACCATTCCTCGAAGAATCAAAGTATTCATTGCAAATATAAATGCCGCAAGTCCCAGATATGAGATATATTCTCCCGCAAGATTCTTCTCGTCTTTTTTTATTATTTTTTTAAACACAAACTTTTTTTATTTACAAAAAAAGTTGAAGTGTAGTGATATAATGCGGGCAATCGCATTTGAAAGTATTATGCTTCCTGAAAACAAAAAAAGCATATAGTGTAAAGTAAAAAATCTATAATAAAGGATAAAATAGAACTGCCACAAAACTTGATGATCTGACTGTATATTCTCGCCGAGTCTTTTTATAGCATCAAAGTGACTTTCTTCATTGTCATCGATATATATCGTTTCAATAGTGTACTCCTTCATCCTGATACCTTTTTCTTGCAAAATGAAGTAACATATTCATCTCATACTCATATCTCTCTCCTTTTTATAAGTAGCAGCTCCGGAATCAAACTTTTTATGAAATGCCCTCATTCCGGTTTGAGTATCTTCAATATTTACGCCTGTAGAAATAGAAAATATATTCTTGGTGATATAATTTCCTATTCTTGATCTGAGAGGGGAATCCTTTGACTGTTCTCTGCATCCAAGTATTAGGCTGTCTTCACTTTCCATTGATTTATCAAGCAGGTATAATGCATCCTTTAATGAATGCTGTCCGTCTGCATCTAAAGTTATTACTGCAAAATCATCTTCTATTTTATTTAAATAGGACAACCCTTCTTTTAGAGCGGCACCCTTTCCCTTATTTACATAAAAAGTGAATGACCTTTGCTCTGCTGTTCTTTTTCAAGTTGGGGAAAAAGAGGGGAAGATATTCTTCCCTGAACCATCATTCACCACTACTACCTCTATTCCTCTCGCTTCAATGGACTGCACAAAATATATCAAATTTTCATTTGGCTTATATGCCGGTATTAGGGCAAATCTTCTTTTCATTACTTCTCCTTTCCGGATGTATCTCCTGTCTTTTGATTGCTGTTTTGTTTATTCTTTTTCTTTTTCTTATTAGAATCAGTTTTACTCTTACTGCTCTTGTTGATTTCATTCTGTGGTGGCTGACCCATTTGTGGCTGATTTCCACCCTGTGGTGGCTGACCCATTGGCGGCCTGCCTTGGTCGTTTCCCTGACATCTTCCCTGGAAGTTTCCATTCATCTGTGGTGGCTGGCCCTGTGGCGGTTGACCCTGGCCGTTTCCTCCTCTTCCCTGGAAGTTTCCATTCATTTCAGGCGGCTGACCCTGTGGCGGTTGACCCTGGTTATTTCCCCCTCTTCCCTGGAAGTTTCCATTCATCTCTGGCGGCTGGCCCTGTAGTCGCTGACCATTTCCGCCCATTCCGCCCTGTGGCGGCTGGCCGAAGTTTCCTCCCTGTGAATTTCCTGCAGTAACAGAACCCTCACTATTTCCTACACTTACCTTATAGTTCTTTCCACTTTCAATCTCCGCACTGCTGTATAAAACTGCATTATAGCTCTGTATCTGATCTGTCGATGTGAAAAGCTCCTTTCCTGATTCGTCACTGATCTTTATAGTAACTCCTGTAGCCGCATTGTTATCCAAGTAGTAAATAATACTTGACTGAGTTGAATTGTTCCCGTTAAATCCCTGGAACATTCCGGAATTACCTGTTGCAAGTATACTTCCTCCTGTAATAGTTCCTGTTCCGTCATAATCAACAGGTGCATTTCCACCATTTGAAGGTCCGTCTACTACTATATTTCCACCGGAAATATTTAAATCGCCATTGGAGTCTATACCGTCGCCGCCGGGAATGATCTTATATCTCCTCCCGAGATATTGATAGCATAGCTGACCTGTGATCCGTCCGTTGAATCTCCTGCTGCATTTATACCGTCATCACTTGAGTTTACCAGTATATTTCCACCTTCAATATTTACTGTAATTCCTTCAAGACCTTCATTTGAAGCCGCTATATTTATCTTTCCGTCCTTAACAGTCAAAGTATTGTCTGCATGTAATGCATCATCACCTGCATTGATATTTAACTCACCGTTTTCAAATGTAACATCACCCTTGGAATGCATGGCATCCTCTACTGTAGTGATATCAAAGTATCCATTCTTTACAACAAGTGTTTTCTTACCGTTAAGTCCATGATGTGAAGCAGTAATACTATAGTTTCCGCCTTCTACATTCAAATTTGATTTTGAATGTATAGCATCCTCATATCCGCCTTCCACTGTAAGCTTGCCTGATCCTGTTAAGTTTATATCTCCTTCGCTGTAAACAGCCGCATCATAAGCATTATTTTCACTTGTGGAATTCTCATCCTGTGTATTTGCAGCTCTCATATCGCTTATCTTATTATCACTTCCATCAACAAGGTTGATATTTATATTTCCACTCTTTTCCTACTATTGGTGCATCTGAAGAATTTGATATTGTAAAGTTATCAAGATTTAAGTTTACAACTCCGTCTGCATTTACTACTATCTGTCCTTCACTCAGATTACCTTTCAGTCTATAATTTCCTACCTTACTTATAGTAATGATCTTTCCTTCGCTGCTTACTCCGTCTCCATTTATTGAAACATTATTATTATCAACATTTATACTTGTTTCATTCCCTTGAGTTTTATCACTTTTACTGCTAGTTACATTTGCACTTACCGTTGCCGCACTGGCATCCTGTGATGCATTGCAGGCACCAAGTCCAAGCATCAGTCCCATTCCCATTAAGGAGAATGCAATATTTCTGTTTGCCTTTTTATTATCTGTTTTTTTACTTTTCATAAGCTCCTCATTTCTCTTATACTAAATTTATTTTTAAAGGATTGTTTTTCTTTGATGCATTAAGGATACAAAAGTAAACTGAAATGAAACTGAAAAAAACAGGCTAATTTGTGAAGAATATGTGAAAAAAAGGGGCTGTCAGGAAATGACAGCTATAAAAAGGGGATGTGAAAAAACTCGATTGAGTTTTTTCGCATCTCCCTTTTTACATTTATTGTGTATAAATGACTGAAATCATACGCAAAAAAAGCGCAGTTCCCCTACCCCATAGAAATTCTTTTTTGAATCTATGCGGCAGCTCTGTTTCTCATCTTTTTTTCTGATATTTATATAAATTATGGCCTATGGCCACGAGTAAAACTTCCAGTTTGACTGAATGAATACCTCTTCGGACAATTCTCTTGTACCAACGGTCGCTTTTTCATAATTCCGAAAGTGCCTTCTGCCTGTATCGAACGGTTCGATTCTTGTCTGCCTTCTTACATTTATTTTCATATGGACATTCGCTGCAGTCTTCGCATTCATACAGTTCTTCCTTGTGTCTGTATTGATTTCCCCTCACATTTTTTCTGCATAAAAAATGGAATGCTTTATCGTTAGGACATCTCATGAATCCTTGCTCATCAATTCTGAAGTTAACCGCACGAAATGGATCTTCATGATATTTCCGTCTTTAACGGTCAATGTATTGTCTGCATGCAGAGCATCATCACCTGCATTGATATTTAGTTCACCATTTTCAAAGGTAACATCACCCTTGGAATGCATAGCATCCTCTACAGTTGTAATCTCAAATTTACCGCCCTTTACAACAAGAGTTTTCTTTCCGTTAAGTCCATGATGTGAGGCTGTAATACTGTAATTGCCACCCTCTATATTAAGATTTGATTTACTGTGTATGGCATCCTCATATCCGCCCTCCACGACAAGTGTTCCGCTTCCTGAAATATTTATATCGGCTTCACTGTACAAAGCTGCATCATATGCTTTTGGAATCATTGGAGCTGTTCTCTGTCTGAGTATTCGCAGCTCTGGTATCACTTATTTTTATTATCACTGCCGTCAGCCAAATTAATATTCAAATTTCCGGTCTTTCCCACAATAGGAGCATCCTTAGAATTTGATATGGCAAAAATTATCAAGATTTAAGTTTACCTCTCCGTCTGCATTTACGACTATTTGCCCTTCATCCAACTTACCGCTAAGACGATAATTACCTGCCTTATTTATAGTAATAATATTGCCTTCACTGCTTGCACCTTCACCTGTTATAGTAATATTATTATTCTCAACATTTATAGCTGTCTGTGTGCCCTGCACTTTTTGAGTTTTATCATTGTTCACATTTGCACTTACGGTTGCTGCACTTGCATTCTGTGATGCATTGCATGCACCCAGCCCAAGCATAAGCCCCATTCCCATTAAAGAGAATGCTATATTTTTTTATTTATTGTCTTTCTGTTTTTTTATCCTTTATCTTCCTTTTCATAAGTCCCTCTTTTTTTAACTTCATTTTTTGAAAGGATGTTTTTGTTTTTCCCTTCCATGCACTAAGGATACCCTGAGTAAGCTGAAAAAAACTCTCTTATTTGTGAAGATAATGTGAAGAAATTTCTACTGCATTTATTTATGAATTATCTAACCGGATTAATAATAAGAAAAACATACTATCTTTATGATAATAGTTGATATATTTAAGAATAAATAATGGAATTACAGATAAGTATTTATTATACTATAGATACAAAGCATACAGTAAGGAGGTCTAAATGAGAAAAGTATTAAGATTTTTAATGATAGGTACAATATGTTGTTTGATATTTATTTTAAGTTCCTGTAGAAAATCAGATACGAATGAGACAGGTTTTAAAAACGGTGAGATAGAGCAGCCTCAAATAATGTACAATCAGCAGATTTACTGTTACTATGCAACCGGATTTGATGATACCCTGCCACAAAATTACTCAAAAAGTTGGCGAAGTAAAAGCCGTAAACAACCGTCAAAAGCCTGATGAAGATTTTAAAGCTTGCAGGCTTGATGTCGGACAGGCTGTTTATGCAGATACAGGGCAGGATATCATAGATACCGTTTATGTGCAGTATAGTGAAGGATATGCAAAGTTTGACCTTAATTAAACCATGCCACCGCTCTTATTGGTGAGCCGTCACAGTTTTCTATTTTTAAAGGAAAACAGCCAAACCAAAACAACTCATCTCCACACTGCTCCAGATTGGTAAGATTTTCTATATTTATAATATCGCAATTTTCAAAAAGCTTTTTTTATGGCGGGTGAGATTCTCATCCGCTATAGGATCAATCCCCATAACATCAAAAACCTATCCCCTTATAATTCCCCTTTAAAAATATAATCCATCACTTCATCATCAATGCAGGGATAATCTCCAAAGTACTCATCACTTCCCCATCTCTTATCCCAACCCAGATTAAAGAGTAAGAAGTCGGCCATATCGGTTTTTTCTCCATAGACTTTCAAATTCTCCATAGTGATTGGCTCACCTTCCTTTAACATTCTACAGTCTATTACAAGAGCCTTACCGATAAATTGATCTATAGAAAATTCATCCAAAGTCTTTTTTTCCTTCATAAATATGTGACGGCGGATCCACATGTGTACCCGTATGAGTATACATTTGAAGAAATGTCTCTTTAAATCCGTCCTTTTTATAGGTATTTGCCGGCGTAAGCTTAGGTGTATCTGTACCGGGATAAACAGGCATATTTTTCATTTATCGTATGTGTTAAATCTATTACCCTCATTTATACGCCTATTTTATCTCTACTTGACAGCTTCTCAATGTTTCGATTGCGGCATTATGTTTTTCAACAGTAACTCCCGCACAGCAATTTGAATCAACTGAAATTTTAACCTCCGGCAGGAATGCTTTTAATTAATAGTGCATTTGATACCACACATATATCGGTACAAAGTCCTACCAGCTCTATTTCAATATCCTCTGCCTTTGATAATTCAAGCATCTTATTAGCCAGATCCACACTTCCAAAACTCGGCTTTTTAAAGATATTCTCTACTTTAATTAGCTTTGCTATATCCGGATGCAGCTCCCAACCTTTTGTATTTTCAATACAATGCACTACGGGAAGGTTCTTTCCTTCCTGACTTTCAAGATAACTGTCCTTATGGGTGTCCATAGTCGCAAATACATCTTCTTTTTTGTACTCCTTGATCTTATCTGTTACACCTTTTACAATAGCCTCCGCTTCCCTTGTTCCAAGGCTCCCGTCAATAAAATCCTTTTGCATATCTATAACAATCAATATTCTTCTCATATAACCTCCGTACTGTAATGTTTTTTGCATCTTTAAAACAGGCCTTTTTGTCTTTTGTATTATAACACATGTCTTTACTGACATTAAACCTAAAAATACAAACCTGTATTAACCATTGTACTATGAGTATCTTGATAAAAAGTTGATAATTTGTTAAGATTTTGATATAATTGTCGTCAGTGATACTTCACAATTTTTATTTTTTGGAGGAACAAAAAGTGAGAACATTTTTGACAATACTTATTGTCATACTCGTTATATTACTTGTCGCCTTGGTTGCACTATACTTCTTCGGAAGAAAAATGGAGACAAAACAAGTAGAATCCCAGGCCGCTATGGAAGCTGCCAAACAAACGGTTTCAATGCTTATTATAGATAAAAAGAAACTGAAGATAAAAGAATCCGGGTTGCCAAAGATTGTCTATGAGCAAACCCCCTGGTACCTCAAATGGTCTAAAGTACCTATTGTAAAAGCAAAGGTAGGACCAAAGATTATGACCTTGATGGCTGATGAAAAGGTATTTGCTTCTATACCTTTTAAAAAAACAGAGGTAAAGGCGGTAGTAAGCGGTATTTATATCTCAGATATAAAGAGCGTAAAAAGGCGGTAAGGTAGTAAAACCTGAGCCTAAGAAGAAAGGCTTCTTTGCAAAGCTTTTTTAAAAAAATAATAAAATCAAATAAAAATGTCCCCCTAATCAAAGATTAGAGGGATATTTTTTTATTTGGTAGTCAAACCGATTTGTATCTTTTTCATCTTCAGTAAGTATTCTTCCTGAAAGAATACTGTCTATCTCATTAGCTACCTCTTCTTCATTAAGTATCTTGTACACTGTTGACTCTATATATTGATTGTTTTTTCCGGCATTGAAATCATAATCAGCATAATAATTTTGATCTACAGCTATCATCTTACCGTCAGAAGAAATATGTCCGTTTACAGCATATTCTTTCAATGTGGAATTAAGAGCCATCTTCAGTCTTCCTGTTGAAAAATCCACTACATAGCATTTTTCTTTTCAGTATCATTATTTCTGATCATCAACAATATATCGGCATTTGCATTATACAAATTGACATCTTTAAGACTCAGAGGTGTTTGACTGCAGGCCTCATCCATTTCCCATGACTTAAGCCCTGTTTTACTGCTCCAAGTAAATGCCGTATTATTTTGTATTCCCTTTGCTCTTATTTCACCGGCACCGTTTTCTACATATAATACTTCTCCCGGTATATCTTCTATATGCTCACCGGACTCAAGATTATATATAGAGGAAATTCCCGAATATTTATTTATAACAAATATCTTTGAATCCTCTGACAATTTTATATTTCCTGAGCTTTCCTTTATATCACTGTAGCTCTTTACTTTCTCAAAAGAATCTGTACTATATACATTTAATCCTTCTACAGCATCAAGCACAAATATCTGCTTTTGAATCATTGCTAAATGACAGTATTGAATCCATTGCATTTATATATATATTGTTAATTGTATCATTTTTCAATATCATAAATACTTAATGTAGGCTTTTTTTATCAGGCGTATCATTATCTATTCCCAAAACGGTATAGTATCTTCCGTCATTTGATATTTTTTTGATCTTTGAAAGTTGCGGCTATTCCATATGTAATATTATTGTTAAAAGGTATTTTTTTACTTGTTTTACCGTCATCTTCCGATATAAATACATCATTTCCGTCAAACAAAAGCATTTTTTTGAAGAATCATTTGAATTTGATACTATTCTTGCATGTATGGAATCCGAAGAAATTCTTGACTTTAAATCTATTATCTTTATTGTCTGACTGTCATGAGAACTTGCCAATACTTTGCTTCCGTCTTTTAAAAAAATATATATTCTATCGGCAATATTCCGCCATAATTTAAGTTACTGTCAGTTATAGCTCCATCTTTCCATACAGAATAATTTCCGTTTTCCAAAAAAATCCGACTATCGTATTTGTATTGCTGTTGTAAGTATAATACTTTAAGTCCTGCATATATATTTTATTAATTGTCTCTCCGGTTTTTCCATCCAGTATATATATATTATTATTAGATTTTTATTGCTATCTTATCACCATTCTCGCTTTCAAATAATACCTTTGTATCATTGAAGCTACTGAATATCTTCTGATTAAATAACTCCGTGTTATCATATGTAACTTTTATTAATTCATCCTGAGTGTTCAATAAAATATTCTCGCCGTCAGCTGAATAAGTTGCCGATTTGTATTGCTTATTTACCAATACTCCTTCTTCCACACTGTTAGTTTTAAGGCTTGGAATAATTTCAATTATACTGCCGTCTTTGATGTTCCTTCTTGTTATCTGATCATCACTACCCGAATTTGTAATTATAAGGGCCTCACTTCCATCCTTTTTTATATCGGCCCTTTTTATAAGTTCATCAATTACAAATCCTCCTGTCCGTTGCCAGTTAGCGGTGTCATATAAATAAAAGTTAGTAGAGATATTATCATATGTAATAAGTATCAATTTTGAATCATCTTCTGAAAATCTGACAAGCATAGGTATACCATCGGTTTCTATCTTTGCCCTTTCCTCACCTGTTTCAACATCATATATAATACAAGTATTATCAAATGAGTATGATGCAAGATATTTATCGTTATTAGAAAACATAACAACTTTTACAGGCTGAGTATGTCCCTCCAAGATCTTTAATACTTCTCCGTTATCTACACTTGCAATTGCCGTATAATTATTATCAAGTCCGTAAGCTACATATTTTTTTCATCCTTACTTACATCCATATATGTAAAGATATTTTTAGTAGATATAGAAGTTAAAGTGGAGGCTCCGCTATGATATATCATACTGTTAAATATGGAATCCTCTTCAGCCTTCAATGTATCGTAATATTTCATATTAGGTTTTATAGACTTCATGGCTTCCTTTGCCACCAAAACAGCCTTGATAAAATCTCCCTCTTTTGTAAAGTCCTTAGACCTTTTCATAAGTATACTTGCATTTGACTGCACAGCCTCTTGTCTGGCAATTTCCGCCTTTTTGATAAGCATTTGCCATAAACAGACCGAATATCAAAAATACCGCTCCTGCTACAGTAGAGACTGTCATGATTCTTTTACTTTTTCTCTCCTTATCTCTCTGCTTTAGATCTCCGAAGCTGCAACCGAGAATTGTTGCCATTACTCTGTATTTTTTTCTGTTTTTAATATGTCTAAAGATTTCTTTGTAAGTTCTTTTAACTTTGCTTTTATTATTATTTTTGCAAAGCTTCATAACCCTCAAAATCAGCATTTAATGTCTCATCCGGTCTTATATCTGCCGCCAGTATCTCGCTTACAGCTTCCTCACCCTTTAACTCTTTTAATGGCAGAGGAAAAGCTTCACCCGGCTCACCCTCTATAAGTACAGGTATTATCCTCTCCTCACCGTGCAAACTCTTAAATGTCTCTATCTCTTTGGCACCACTCCGATAGCGGTGTTCTTTTTTGAACATATAACAATAAGGTATCTGCTTGTGGCAAGTGCTTCTTCTATCGAAGCACTTAAATCTCTTGCGGCAAGCTCCTCTCTGTCACGAAACACTCTGAATACAGGCCTTTTACCGTTTTGATAAAATTCCTTGGGTGCTTTGAATGTCTCTATCATCTGGTGAACCTGCTTAGCTATACTTTGATCAGGCTCCACATGCCTGTAGCTTATAAAGGCGTCATACTTATAGTTTTTCTCTTTATATTCATTTGCCGCCTTTTGCATTTCATCTATATTTTGCCTATGCTTTTGTTCCTTTTCCATTCTTATTCCTCTCTTTGAAACAAGGTAAATACCGATAATAAATCATATTCCGGATGACAGGTGTCAAACTTTTCGCCTATGATTATCTTCCAGTCATCTATCAGACATGGATGAGTCTTTAAATTCTCATCCTTCTTTTCACCATACTTAAAATTCATAGCATAATAGCTGTTACACCATCTCTTATGTTCAAGTCTTGATAAGAAATCGAGTACCGGTGCATTCTTTAGATATTCACAAAACTTTTTCTTGAACTCTTCATTATCAACTTTTCTGATTTCCTGTAGTGCACTGAACTCTTCAAACTTTTCATTCAAATAAGCTTTTATCTCATCCTCAGATTTATCTGAAAATATTTTTCTTACTATCTCTTCCTTTATTCTGTCATGTGCGGCAGATAATCTTGAAGATGTCTTCTTCACATATGAGAGCTCATTCCATTTCTGTCCTTCTCCCATTCCTGCCGCCGCAGAAGATATGTTATAGCTGTCATTAAACTGCTTTGCTCTCTTATCAAGAGCTGCTCTTATCATAACATCTCCTGTCATGATCTGCGAAACATCTCCGAATATCTTTATATTATCATTGTTTTTAGGTAATATATAACTTAAATCTATATTTGATACATTTCTTATTATCTTTGGAACTCCTTCAAAAATATCTGTTTAAAAGTTTCAAATTTTTTTAAGGCTCTTAACGACATCTTCGTTCATCAAAAAAATAAGAGACAGATCCACTTCGTTTTTTATACTTCTAAGGTGATCATACATCATATTTCTTTCAGAACCAAGACTCATTATCTGTATATCCAAAGAATTATTTAAACCCTCATTGTCCACCAAGAGCTCTTTCATCTTCCTGTCTGCATCCATATCTATGATCCTTACCCTTACATTTTCCTTTAATGACATGGTCATATCATTGGAAATAAACTTTAATAATGTAGTGGTCAGCTCATTTATACCTATTATTAAAACATGCATCCTTTTGATATTTTCATCAATCAGCTCAGGTGTCACTGTATCACCTATACCTAAAAGTCCCTCTACATTACTTGATATACTTTTACTTACACATTTATCCGATATAAGCATCCTAACAGTCAGATCTCTCTCATCAAAATGTACGGTATCTATCTTCTTAAGACTCTCTTCTTTTTTTCTTTCCTGAGCTATCATATCCTCTATATATGAGGACACTGTTTTTGACTCACATTTTACATAGCAGGTAATATGTCTTTGAGGTTTTATTCTCTTTATAACATTTGTGTACAGGGCATAATTTTCAAGGTCCGCATCGGCACAAAAAAACATATACTTTGCCTTGTTTATATTGAGTGCGGCAAAAAATTCTCTTATTTCATTTCTGTCACTGTTTTCAAAATCTATCTGATAAACAGCAATTCCCCTTTTTTTCATACTTACTTTTCATATTGTCATCTATGAAATTCTTTGAAATAAGCGATATCTTATATGAACTTTTTTTCATCTATCAGATTATTAATCAATGTTTCACCCATAAGAGAGTTCTCAAATACCAAAATATGATTCCCACTTATCTTATTTACAACTATGTTTTTTTCATATGTAAAAAGAGTATTTGAAATTTTTGGTAAATACAAAAGTGGATGTAAGTATCGGTGCAGTCCACTTTGCAATCTCATAAAAAAATATTTGTTTTATCACTAGGTGAAATCGGAGGTGCAAATAAAAACAGTTTGATAATACCGTATAATACGGTGGAAATCAGCTGAAAAGGATCTTCGATCTTTGCACTGTAATATTCATACATTCCTTGAAATCCGAAAAGAATTGTCAGGATAAATATGACAAGATATATTTTCTTTTTGTAATAGGTTTTTATTTTTCTCTCATACTACCACCTTTTTTTAGTTGTTAAACCTTATAAAAATGTAAGGCATCGCACTAATTATATCTTATCAGTGCAATGCCTTACAACTATAGTTTATAACAACAAACTTAATGATTTATAAAGTATTGTAAATTATAAAGTTTTTACAAATCTGTCAAATGCTTCCTGACCTTTTTTTCATCTCTCTTATAAACACCTGCACATTCCAAAACCTTTACAAAAACTTTGCTGATTTCATCCTGTACAATACCATGAATATTTTCAGAATTGATATCATGATTTTTAATCCAGCCGTCTACCCAATCTGCATGCTTTGAAAGTTCTTCACTGCTTCTTAAATCCTTTTTTGAAAGAATATACTCTTCAAGAAGTGCCATTTCTTTTTTAAGTCTTGCAGGAAGTACAGCAAGTCCCATTACTTCAATGAGACCTATATTCTCCTTCTTGATATGATGAAGATCTGCACTGGGGTGATATACACCCCATGGACTTTCATCGGTTGTGATATTATTTCTAAGTACAAGGTCTATCTCATACAGATCTCCATGCATTCTTGCAATAGGTGTAATAGTATTATGCATGGTACCGTCAGTTTCTGCAAATACAAATGCATCCTTATCGGTATATCCTCTCCACAAAGACAAAATATGATCTGAAGCCTCCACAATCCTGTCAATATCCTTGCCCTGAAGTCTGATAACGGACATAGGCCATTTTACAATACCTGCGGTCAGATCCTCATATCCCGGAATTACAAAATTTCTGTCATAAGGAGCCTTTGCCATTGCAAATACATAGCCACCACCCTGAAAATGGTCATGGCTTAGTATAGAACCTCCGACTATAGGAAGATCTGCATTTGAGCCTGCAGTATAATGTGGAAAAAGCTTTACAAATTCCAAGAGCTTTTTAAATACAGCCTTATCTATCTTCATAGGCTTATGCTCTTTATTGAATATAATACAATGCTCATTGTAGTAAACATATGGTGAGTACTGTAAAAAATAATCCTCTCCGTCAAGAGAAATAGGAATTAATATAAGATTCTGTCTTGCCGGATGAGAGAAATGTCCTGCATAACCTTCATTTTCCGCACAAAGTAAACAGCTCGGATAACCTGACCTCTTTGCCTGTCCGGCTTTGGCTATATCTCTCGGATCCTTTTCAGGCTTTGAAAGATTTATTGTAATATCTATAGGTCCATACTCTGTTTCGGTAACCCATTTTTCATCCTTTGCAATACGGTCTGTACGAATATAATTTGTTCTCTTGCTGAATTTATAATAAAAATCGGTAGCAAGTTTACTGCTTATATGATATATCTCTTTAAACATTCTTCTTACGGTTGAAGGCATAGGGGTAAGCTGTCCCATAATTTTTGTATCAAAAAGATCTGTCATTGTTACGGTATCATCCTCAATAATACCATTTTCATAGGCATACTTACACATATCGGAGAGTATATCTGCAAGCGCTCTTTCCTCAGCCACCTCTTCTTCTTCAAACTCTATCTGACCGAAAAGATCCAGCAATCGGTTTGTAACATATACTCTGTCATCTTCATCCACAAGATACTCACGCATACCGTAAGCCATAAGTTCATTTATAAGCCTGTTAATCATTTTTTTGCTCCCTAAACCAATTCTTTGTTTTTTTCACATATAACACTCTGCAAGTCAATTATCAATCAGGAAATCCACAATTGCAATAGATAAAAAAATTACATTGATAAAGGAAAAATTTTTTCTATTTAATAAATACTGTTACTTGTGTAAAAAAATCTCTTTTTATTATTTTACTTCACAAAAGGTATTATTCTTATATTAAAGTCAAATTCAGTCTCACAGAATCTATACTTATCTATCACAACCGGTCCGCAGCTGTTTGAACCTATACCGTTTAGAGCATAGTCAAGACAAAAGCACTGTACTCTCAGACTCTACAAGTTCAAAATTATGTTTCGCTCTTTCAAGCTCTTCCTGTGTATAAACAGAAGCATTAAATGAGAAAGTTTTATCGGCTGCTGCCGCTATACCAAACTGAGAATTTGTTATCTCCACAAAATCACAGTCATAGTGACTTCCGTTTTCCTGCGGATTTATATAGTCCTCATGCATCTCACTCACTCTTTTCTCGTATAAACCATGACTTGTAGAATGATGTTTATCTCTATAACTCTCATGAGGTCCCATACCGAAGTAAGAAGCGTTTTCAAGCTTCTTATCAAGGAATAATCTTATTCCGAATCTTGAAGATCCGGGAATTCTTCATCTTTTATGACATGTATAGATGATGTTATTGCTCCCATGCAGTCAATCTTCCAAACAACTTCTGCATCCAAAATCTTTTGAATGCTTGCAGCAGACATGGAAGTTTTTACTGATATCTGTACCCCATCGGATAATTTTTATAATATCTGTTTCATAAGCTCTTACATATGCTTCATTATACTTTTGCCTTCTTCCATTCAAGCCTTGCATACATATCATTATCTGTAGGCGCTCTCCAAATATTAAGCTCCATAGGTCTGTTGATATATTCTCTTCCTTCAAATACCAAAGATTCAAACATTCCGTTTTTCTTACTGTAGGTATAAGTAAATGACTGCCCATTAATAATTACCGATGTATCATCTTCTCTAACTTCCATATCCGATACGGTAATTTCTCTATCCAGCCATCTAAGAGCATTTTGATTTCTTCCATCCTCATTTGAGATCTTTATTTCATCAAATCCAAGTTCATATCCATTTTGTAACAACGGCATTTCTTTTTTAGCTTATAAATAAGTTTAAGGAATACCTTACCCTTATTCGGAATCTTTATTTTAAGATCCAGCTCCTTTTCGCTATGTGCCTTGATAGAAGGAAGCTCCAAAACACCTGACTCAACACTTATTCCGTCGCAGCTTAATTCATAAAAAAACATCTACAAAATCCTTTAAATCATCAAAATCCATATAGTTGTGAAGTATTAATTTACCACTTGCTTCATCATATGAAACCACCCTTATAGGTCTGTAAACATTCTTATACTCTAAAAAGTCCTGTATGAGGTGTTCTGTCCGGATATACCAATCCGTCCATACAAAAGTTTGAATCATGTACTTTTTCTCCATGGTCACCGCCATAGTAATACATGTCTTTGCCATTGTCTGCTTTACCCTTATAGATTGCATGGTCACACCACTCCCAGACAAAGCCTCCACACATAAGATCATTTTCATGAATCAGTTCGAAATAATCTTCAAAAATCTCCCGGTCCGTTTCCCCATACTGTGACAATACTCCACGAGTAAAAACGGCTTGCTTGCATCATTTTTTAAATACTCTCTTATTTCATCAAGTCTGGGATACATTCTGCTGTATATATCCAGATGATCGTAATTGTACTCTACATCGTAATTTCTGTATCTTGCACTCTCATACTGTGTAATTCTTGAAGGGTCATATTCCTTTGTCCACTTAAGTGCCTTTTTCAAAATTGCATCCGTAAGCACTCTCATTTCCCATTGACCACATTACGATAGAAGGTCTGTTCTTATCCCTCTTTACCATAAGCTTTACTCTGTCAAGAATAGAAGCCTCCCAGGCCGAATCATCCGCTATCTTCTCATTCCATCTTTTTGAATCTGTTATAATCTGTATCCTCTTTTCTGTAAATCATAACAGGACCATGCACCTCAATATCCGCCTCATCAATAACCATAAATCCGAACTTATCACAAAGCTGATAAAAGTATGGTGCATTTGGATAATGGCTGCTTCTTATAGAATTAAAAATTATGCTGCTTCATTAAAAGTAAGGTCAGTTATCATTTGCTCCCTGCTTATAGTAAAGCCGGTCACAGGATCTGAATCATGTCTGTTTACTCCTCTAAACTTTATCTTTTTGCTTATTAAAATAAAGCACCTTATCAATGATCTCAACAGTTCTAAATCCTACATACTCAACAATAACTTCATTTTCTGTCTCAAGTATCAAAGTATAAAAGATATGGATTTTCAGTGTTCCAAAGAACAGGATCATTAACTTCAAACTCTATGCTTCCGGTTTTGTCTATTTCACCTTTTTGCTATTATATTTCCGACTTTATCTTCCAGAGTTATTTGTACACCCTACCGGATATGCAAGCTCTATATCAAGCTTCAACTTTTTTCCCATCTGTATTAACTTTATAATCTCTTATAAAAGCCTGTGGTCTTTTTAAGATATACACATCTCTGAAAATCCCGCTCATGCGGAACTTATCCTGATCCTCCAAATAAGAACCGTCACACCACTTCATTACTAAAACAGCAATTGTATTCTTTCCGTTTTTTTATTACATCCGTAATATCAAATTCACTTGTAGCATGAGGTACCTGACTGTATCCCACATATGAACCGTTTATCCATAAATAAAATGAGCTGTCCACACCTTCAAAGTTAAGAAATGCACATTTTGCCCTCTCATCCTCTTCATAATCAAACTCATATACATATGCTCCACATGGCACATCCTGTGGTACATATGGCGGATCAAATGGAAAAGGATATTTTATATTTGTATAATGATGATTATCATATCCCTCATTTTGCCACACTCCCGGCACCTTTATATCTGCATACTCGGATACATCAAATCCCTGCCTGAAAAAAATTCTTCCTTTACATCATAAATACTCTCAAAAATATTTAAACTTCCATATACCGTTTTAAAAACTGTATTCTGTCCGAGCTTTCACGATGCTCTACAAGATCATCCATCCTCTTTGAAGCCGGTATATAATACGCTCTTGCCGGCATAGTGTTCTCGTGTAAAATGTTTAGGTCCTCATAATAACGTGGTACAATCATTTTGTGTTTGCAACAGCCCCCTATCTTTATTGAAATAATATATTGTAAAATAAATTTAATACTCCTGAGAGAAGTATTACTAATATCGGATTCTTATTATACTTTACCAAAAAGTACCAAAGATATACCGAATATAAAAACCATATGCAGCCTGATATCATCTATTTTAATCCGTTCAATCCGAAGGCTGACTGTAATATCTTTATTCCTGATATTGCAATCAAAACTACCACAGCCGGTCTTAAGACTGAAAGTATTGTTTGCAGTATTGTTAGCTTTTTATATTTCATATACATCCATGAAAGAAAAATAAGTAGTATGCTTGACGGAAGTATACAACCGAAAGTTGCAACTATTGCACCCGGTATTCCACCTATTCTGATACCTACAAAGGTAGCTGAATTTACTGCAATAGGTCCCGGTGTCATCTGAGATATAGTAATAAGATCTGTAAACTCCTCCAATGTAAGCCAATTGTATGTATCTACCACTTCACTTTGAATAATTGGCATTGCCGCATAACCTCCACCAAAACTGAAGGCACCTATTTTTAAAAAGCTTATAAACAATTTTAGGTAAATCATTTACTTTTCTCCTCATTTTTTTGATAAAAAGGTCTTTACAATTCCTACTAAAATACAGATTAATATAATATATATAACATTAACTTTAAAATAAAAAAATTCAAAGCAAAGGCCGCTACCATTATACAGATATTAAAAAGCCTTTCTTTACTACACCTACTCCCATCTGACAGCTTACAGAAGCAATTACCGCACCAACTCCCGACTGCATACCTTCAAGCATAAAAGCAATAAATCTGTTTTCCCTGAACATAATATAAAACATGGATATAATAGAAATTATTAAAAAAGGCGGAATAACAGTGGCAACTATCGCCACCATAACCCCCGGTATTCCTGCAATCTTATACCCGACCACTATAGCCCCTGTTTACTGCTATAGCCCCGGGTGCAGACTGTGCAATAGCCACTAAATCAAGCATCTCATCATTTTCTATCCAATGATATTCATCTACAAACTTTTTCTTCATCAATGTAACTATGACATAGCCCCCGCCAAAGGTAAATGCGCTCAAATAAAGTGTTGAAAGAAAAAGCTTTATAAGAACCTTCTTATTCATTTTCTTTCACTATTTCATCTATTTTCTTTAACTCTTCTTCACTGAATACAGTATTTTTCTATAGCGGATATATTATCAAGTACCTGTGAAGATTTTGATGCACCTATCAGTACAGAGGTCATAACTTCATCCTTAAGTACCCAGGAAAGTGCCATCTGTGCAAGGCTCTGATTTCTCTCTTTTGCAATATCATTTAATCTTCTTATAGCATTAAGTTTATTTTCTGTCAGATTATTCTCATTTAAGAATCTTCCATCTGTCACTATTCTACTGTCAGCAGGTATTCCGTTTAAATATCTGTCTGTTAAAAGTCCCTGTGCAAGCGGACTGAATGAAATAATTCCCTTCTTTAATTTTTCTGCCATATCCTTTAGTCCATTATTTTCAATGGTTCTGTCAAATATGGAATATCTGTTTTGATTTATTATAAAAGGAACCTTAAGCTCATCCAAAATCCTTGCAGCCTGCTCCAAAGTCTCACCGTCATAATTTGATAATCCCACATACAATGCCTTGCCGCTGTTTACTATCTGTGCAAGTGCACCGCAGGTCTCCTCAAGAGGTGTGTTCTTATCCATTCTATGGTGATAGAATATATCCACATATTCAAGTCCCATTCTCTTTAAACTCTGATCAATACTTGCTATCAGATATTTTCTGCTGCCGAAATCTCCGTAAGGACCGTCCCACATTGTATATCCGGCCTTTGTACTGATAATCATTTCATCTCTGTACTTTTCCGAAATCTTCTTTTAAGATTATTCCGAAATTCTTTTTCAGCACTTCCGGTGCCGGACCATAGTTGTTTGCAAGATCAAAATGAGTGATACCGTTGTCAAAAGCTGTAAACAAAATATCCTTCATACTTTTCAAGATTGGAGTGGTCTCCAAAAATTATGCCATAGCCCCAGTGATACGAGTGGCAATTTCAATCCACTGTTACCGCAATAAGCATACTTCATTTTTCTCATATCTGTTTTCCTTTGCAAAATACATAAAAACTCCTTTCAAATATCAGTTTTCAAATTCTTTGAACATCATTAAAAAAATCACTGTCATCATTCCCTGCCGCAATTAAAATGGCTTTTTCATTAAAAAAATCTCACAGCAAAAATACCCTATAACAGTTCCTATAATAAATATAAAAAAATACATATATAATAATACAGGCCCTTTTCTATAGATGATTTATCACCTTTACTTATTCCATGATACAAATTCTGTGTTCCGCTCTTTAAATTTCCGGTACACATGGTAGTTGCAATTACAACATCCCTGATTTTTTAGGAAATGTGGCAAACTGTACTCCGGATACCAAGGATATTATGGAATTAGCTATATTGTTCATTTCCTGAGGTAAAAATGCCACCACTATAAATGCGACTATTTCAAGTAATACAAGTATCTGCCTCCAATGTATCATATTAATATTTTCTTTTCTATGCTTTATTATTTCACATACAGCCACACCTATGGCAAAAGGATGTTATGGGTATAAGATAATTTACCGATTCTAAAAACTTTCCTTCACATATTTTTAATGTCATCAGTATTATATTATCGGTTTCGGCATTGGCAAAAAAACCTTTCCACGATTTATATATGAGTATGCATCCATAAATCCTCGGAAAGTGCCAAAAATATCCCCACCATTATGGACTCTGAAATCTGCCATCTTTTTCATTTTTATCCCTCATAGTCTACAAGAATACCTCTTTATTTTTAAACCATTGCATTAATAAATTAAAGCAATAAAAAAAGTATAGTCTATATTTTATATAAACTATACTCTTAAAATTTACTTTTAATGATGTAAATGCATCTAAAGCATTTTGTGCCTTTTCTTCAGAAGTACTGCTCGCTGTAATAATTGCCATAAAGTTTCCGGACTTTATATAAATCTGCTTTCTGTACACAGTATAATCTCCGCTTGTATCTGTAGCACTCATTGCTATGGTTTCTCTACCGTTAAACATAGCCTTGGCACTCTCAACACTGACATTTACCATACCTGAAGCTTTGTACTGCTCCTGTAGTTTTGCTACTACATCTTCCAATTCAGTTTCTGTTTCAAAAGGTGTGCCCATCTTTTCAATAACAACATTTACATTACTGACTCCGGTTCCGTTCTCACTGGTAGCATATACATCCATATATAAACTTTCATCCGCTTCTTCCTGTGTCATACCGACTTGCTTTTATAAAAATATCTCTCATCTGAGCGATATTATCTCTGCTCTCCATCTTGTAATTATTTGCAGGTGCATCAAACTTGATATTGAAAACCTCATTTGTATATACAGAATCCTCTTTTCTGCCTCTGTAATATTGTATGTCATCTTCAGCATGTGTTTCTTCCTGTATAACTTCAGCCTGTGTTGTTGTTTCCTCTGTAGTAGGTACTTCAGTAGTAGTCTCTACTACTGTTGTTTCAGCCTGTGTGACAGTTGTCTCGGCATGAGTTTTTGCCACTGCAGGCAGTCATCATAACCGATAAAAATAATATAGGTATAATAATATTTTTCTTCATTTTCATCACTCCGTGTAATAAATAATTTCCGAGTATTCTAGAATCTATCTGTGACTAAATTCTGATAAGATATTACAACAATGTGATTAAAATGTAAATATTTTTTTAAATCACCTTAGGTAAGCATTAATAATTACTTTAATTCTTTTTTATACAGGTTGCCCTGTCATCATATTTTTTTGCAAAATCCGCCTGCTCCAAAGTGGCAAAATCCAGATATACCACTTCTCTGAGTAGATCTCTACAGCTATCATAAACTCCTTTATAGTATTTTTCTGACATCAGCATCATCAATATCCATTATTATAAGATATGACTTTATACCTTCTTCATCCACCCTCAGCATCATGTCTATTAATTTTATCTCACTGTGAGTATTTCCAAAATTAATCAATCTCCTTTTTATAGCAGATACCTCTTCATTATCTGCAGGATATCCTAAAAGATTTTGCTCTCCACCCTTTGCAACCTTTCTTTCTATTTTTGCCTCACCAAATTGGCTTTGATATCCGGGTGAATTCACTATATTATTGATATTTTCCGAATTCATATAGAACGACTGCGGACCGTAAGGATTAATGATAAATCCACCGTCATTCTTTAAACATCCTAAAATATCCGGAAATCTTACAATGATAGTTTCCTGTTTCCAATTTGCAGGTCCTTTATCCGCCCAATTTTTCAAAGCAGTCCAGTCTGTAAATACAGGAAGTGCATTCACCCCACCTTCAAGATTTATACCGTAAATATTTATTTTTGTATCTTTTTTCAATACAGTCTCACCACTGCCATTAAAATCTCCCGACATATGTATTGGCAATAGATAATGTGCACTTACCATCTCACGGAAAAATAGATTTACAAAATCTTCATCCTTATAGTAATTATCATATTCATATAAAAGTCCAAGTATATATGGATTTTTCCACCGCCTTATTCACATCGGATTCTATCTGAAATTCTATATTTGTAAGCAAAGCGTATTTAAAATCATCCGACTCGTCTATATGTTCAAACCCTATATTTGCATATGAATCTTTTATTACTTCTAAGTCATTTCCGGCACTGTCTGCAATCTTTGCAATTTTAAGATGGGATACTTTACCACTTTTAAAAAGTACGGTTACTTCCTCTTTACTTACAGTACCGTGCACATCTCCTTCAAGTATTATACTTCCCTTATCTTTTACAGCCCTTTACCAACATGGTAAATCTGTTTTTTTAACTGTTTCAACCTCTTTATTTTCTTTATTATCAACATTATTTTTAGATGAAAAGGCATCTTTTATCTTATCCCAAAACATATATACTCCAAGTTACTGCGCTTTTGTAAAGGCGTTCAAACAATCTTTAACAACCTTTTCGTCTTTAGCATTTATAACTATAACTGATACATCCTTTCCCGACTCTAAAAACACCTGTGTATGATACTGTGTAACACCGTTTGCGGTTAACTTTGCATTTATACAAGGAGCATCCTGACCCAAAAATTTTATAGTTGTACTTTCCGCCTTAATATCTCCCGCACCCTCACTATCCTTATTGATTTTCGCTATATTTCCGTCTATATATGCCTTTAAATCCGAGGTTATATTTACAAGTCCGAATAATACAGAGCTGCTGTTTGCAGTGTCATGTGCATACATTTTTAATGTATCATCATGTGTCTTTTTTTGCATATCACTAAGATCCTCGGTACTTACCATCTCCATATTTACAGACTTAGCATCAAACTTTATATTAAATACTTTATTGGTATATATACTGCCATCATATGTACCGTTCATATCTTCATTGTTTGCGCGCTCAACAGTGCTTTCTACAGTACTTGCAACAGGACTCTCTGTCTTACTTTCAGCTTTGTTATCAGCCTTGTTACCTCCACAAGCAGTTATGGAAAAAGCAGACAAAACTGCAATACCCGCCATTATAAGTTTAATATTCTTCTTCATTTTTCCTCCCGAGTACAAAATATACTTTTTTTATTTGAGTATATCACTTATTAAAATAAAAAAATAAATTGTTCAATCAAAAAGGCACACCTTTTTTATCAAAGTATGCCTTTTATTATAAATAATGTTTACTCCGCCTTTGTAAACATATCAAGTCCTTTAGAGCTTTCTTCAGCATTTGTTGTTATTGTCGCAATTGTATATATTCTTCCTCCAACCTCAACAAAAGCCTGAGTTGTATACTGAGTTACTCCACCCATAGTTAAATCTGCAACTATAGCAGGTACATCCTTGTCAATTAATTTTGTTGTTGTGCTTTCAATATTTAAAGCATCCGCTCCTAAGGACTCATTATTTTTCTTTGTTGCCTCAATATACTCATCCATATAGGTCTTTAGATCTGTACCTTCATCCAATATACCTATCATAGCTATTTTAGTATAATTATTGTTGTAAGCATAAAGTTCCAGTTTTCCTTCAGACTGGATTCCCATAGCTTCAAGCTCAGCTTGATCTGCTAATCTCATATCATTGGCTGTGGCATCAAACTTTAAATTTAATGCTTTATTTGTATAAACATTATCCGCAGTAACTCCTGCCAAATCCTCTGCAGATATATTAGCTTCACTTGAAGCTTCTGCACTGCTTTCATCTTTCTTTTCTTCAGTAGCTGCTTCTGCGCTTGTTTCTTTACTTTGTGCTTCAGAAACACTTTCACTTCCCACTGTTGCTTCAGCCTTTTTGTTACCTCCACATGCGGTTACAGCCAATACCGATGCTATAGCCAATACTGCCAATTTAAAACTTCTTCTCATAATGTCCTCCGTTTTTATATAACTTTTTTTCGTACTGATTATACAAGACAGAACATATAAAAGCTTTTAGGATTTGTATTAATTTTTATTTAAGATAATTTAGGTTAGTATTATTTATTCGTATTTCTGAAATAAATCAAATCCGCCCTGTGCCTCTTTTTTTCATCCTTTTCCGCTTGATACTATAATCATCATATAATCATCTTTTTACTCTGAAGAGATATTTCTGACACTGTTTTTGAAACCGTTGTATCCACATAAATATCCAAACATGATAATTCCTTACCGAGAAAAATATACATCCGATTTCTTTACCTCTGAACTTTTTCAGCTGATCTTTCGGGACTTTACTAAGTTGACTTTTCCATTATCTCTTTTTGTGCATCCAAATATTCGTCCATAGGCATTAACACATTATTTTTTTACCAACGAAACACTGATTCTCTTTGTAGTGTCTGTATTATCAATTAAAAACATATCTATAAATGATTTACCGTCTTTAATATGCTTATTTACAGCATTTACATCCGATCTTTCTATACCGTCATTACCCATATTTTTTTAGTTCTTCATCACTTACAAACTCCAGACCGGTTGTATTGGCATCTAATCTAATATTCAACATTTTCATTACTGTAGACATTATCTTTTTATTTTTTTCCAGTAATAATTCCTCCGGCAATTCCATCTGTCTGCACCTCACCGGAACCTTCACTGTTTTCTGATATTTTTTGTAAACATTTCAAAAGCCGACTCAGCATTGTATTTATCCGGACCGTAAGAATTTATTACTCCTATATAATCTCCGGCCTCTATATAGGCGGTATATTGATATTTACTATCTTTATCCTTTCCTTCAGTAAATAAACAAGGTACATCCTTTCCTGAAATTGTAACAGTTAATCTTTCTGCCTTAGAATCTTTTTTTCAACTGTTTCTCTAAGTATTTATCGAGTTGGCCTTTGTTTTCTGATATTGAAACTACCAGCTTTTTGTGCATTATCACCCTCCTTACTGACCACCATATCAACAGCAGAGCCACCTTTTTTAATATAATATATCCTATCTTCTTCTGAAATTGGGCCCATAATACTTGTTGCTACTTCATCAAAAACATATCCGTTTGCTTTTGCATCAAATTTTATATCAAACATCTTGTTTGTATATACATCATTATTTATCTCGCCCTTTGAAAATTCTATCTCCGATTTAGTATCGTTTTTACCGGATTCATCGGATTTACTGCTATTTGCAGCATCATCAGTGCCTGTATACTTTTCAAACATACCTAAATACTTGTCAATATCCTCGCTATTATTGCCTCTTACATGAATTTCTACAAAGTATTCATCTAACTGCTTATATAATGTAGAATCGGCATATTCTATACCGTCCTCATTTATAACGATATCTACACTAAGCAGCTTTTTCTCCCATAAAAATCTCTTGTTGTCTTCTCCACTTTAGGATTTTTAAATCTCTCTTTTTGCTCTCCTGTCTGCTTTCTCACCTCTTTGTCAATATACTTTTTCCAAACCGTTTTTTTCATTTCATGGTTTTTTTATCCTTATATATCATTACCTCTACATAATTACCGGGATTTTTATTATCAATAGCTTCCATATCACTTATATAATAGCCTTTATTAAGTCTGTCATGTACGGCATCCATATCTGACCTTTTTACAACTTTGCCGTCAAGCCTGTTGATAAATTCCTCTTCTGCAGTTACATCCATATCATTGGCATTTCCGTCAAACTTTTAAATTAAGCATTTTTGCTTGTGTATACTCCGTCAACTACTTCCCCCAAAGAAATATCCTCAGCCTTGAACTCACTGACAGTTTCACTTGTTTTTTTATCTGCTTTTACTCTACACCCCCGAAAAAGCAAAGTGATAAAGTAACAGCCAGCATTCCTAATTTAAAAATTCTCTTCATAGTCTCCTCCAAATGTATTTATTCTATAATTGTGAACATATTAAATGCATTTTTTACAAATTCTTCATCATTTCCCATTATTACAATACCTGCTGTATATTCTCCACATGGCATAAAGATGTATTTTTTTATAATACTTACTGCCATTATCTTTTGTCTCTATCTTACTTAAGCACATCATTTCCTTACCGTTAAAGTTGATTTTTCTCCTTTTTTGTGTTCTACAAATACATTCTCTTCTTTATCAAAATAGGAATCTTCACCTGCATCCTCTTTTGATAAATCCACTTTCTCATCTATCATCACAAAAACAGTATTTTTCAAAATGTGATATCATGTGCAACAACATCAATAAAAAGAATGGCCGCATCCACATAATCCTTTTTTTATCTTTTTTCGGAAATAATCCAAGTTGGGATTCCAAGAAGTTTACGGTCATAATCTGATGCGAAAACCAAGTGCTTTCCTGTGATATCCAACTTTATATTCATTGCACTATTTGTATACACATTTCCGTCTATCACACCGGCACAAAAATCGCTATCTGATAATTTATCTGGTACTGTTTCTTCAACTGTATTTTTTTCAACACTGCTTTTTCTTCAGTGCTTTCTTCTGTTCTTTGCTTCCTTTCTTCCTGTCTTTCTCTTTTTCTCTTCTTTTTGTCTTACCTTCTCCGTTTTTATTCTCTGTATATGATTCATTTATTTTTTCAAAATCAGACTCATCAGGCTTTTCAAATATATCCAACAAACTTTGTGCATCCTCTTGATCATATGCAAGTACACTTATGGTCACTATATAATCTCCATATTTTAGAAACAACTGCTTTTCATAGAACATTATTTCTTTGATACCATCTTGTTCCCATACCGACTTTATTTCAATACCCGGTATTTTCTTACCTGCCATCTTTCCGTCTGAATACTCAGCATATGACTCCTCCATCATGTCAAAATCTTCTTTCTCTTCTTTGAAAGCATCCCTATAGTCCTTTATTAACTCCGATATATATTTATTTAAAGTCTTACCCTTTGGGGCTTTATTTATTATAATACTTACCATTCTGGTTCCATCATCCAGATCACTGGCACCCATATCACTGATTGTAGCACCTGAGGCTATCTTTTTCTTTACCTCATTCATATCTTTTCTGTCATATATAGCATCATCAGTATCTCCAATAAGACCTTCCTCATAATATATATCCATATTATTGGCTTTAGCATCAAACTTTAAATCAAGCATCTTACTAAGATATACACCGTCATTGATTTCACCCAATGATAGTTCAAACTTGTCTACAACAGCTGCACTATCATTATTACACCCTACCTGTAATAACATAAATATAGCCATCATCCCTATAACAAAAATCTTCAATAATCTCTTCATTTTTTTCCTCCTCAATGTGCATAATACAACTTCTAACAAAAAGTTTCATATTGACAAAATATGTTTTAATAAAATTATAATCTTCATTCAGCCAAAAAAATATATTATGCACAATAACGAATTTATGTTATTTATTTTATACAACATTACTTTGGTTTTATTACAAGTACAGCTTTTTACATAACTTTTTAAAATTTAAATACAAAAAGAGCATACCTTGTTTCCAAAGTATGCCCTTTAAAAATTGTTAATATAAAATTTTTTTATATTACATCATTCCCATTCCGCCGCCTGCAGGCATTGCAGGTACGTCTTCTTTGATATTAGCCACTGCCGACTCTGTTGTAAGAAGTGTGGACGCCACTGAGTTTGCATTCTGAAGTGCAGATCTTGTAACCTTTGCAGGGTCTAAGATACCTGCCTTTACCATATCAACATACTCTTCTCTGAAAGCATCAAATCCAACACCTTCACTAGACTCTCTTACCTTGTTTACAACAACGCTTCCTTCAAGTCCTGCATTCTCAACTATTCTGAAAAGTGGTGCCTCAAGTGCCTTAAGTATGATCTTTGCACCTGTTCTCTCATCACCTTCAAGAGTAGCTACAAGCTTCTCAACTTCCTTGCTTGCATGGATATAAGCAGAACCGCCTCCTGCAATTATACCTTCCTCAACAGCTGCTCTTGTAGCATTGAGTGCATCTTCCATACGAAGCTTTGCTTCCTTCATCTCAGTCTCTGTAGCCGCACCGACTCTAATAACCGCTACACCACCTGAAAGTTTAGCAAGTCTTTCCTGTAATTTCTCTTTATCAAACTCGGATGTAGTTTCTGACAGCTGTGCTTTAATCTGAGCAACTCTCTTTTCAATATCAGCCTTTGAACCCTGTCCGTCAACAATAACAGTATTCTCTTTTTGAACCTTAACACTCTTTGCACGACCAAGGCTTGCAAGTGTAGCATCCTTAAGATCAAGTCCAAGTTCCTCACTGATTACTGTACCGCCTGTAAGAACAGCGATATCCTTTAACATATCTTTTCTTCTGTCACCATATCCCGGAGCCTTTACAGCTACAACATTGAATGTACCTCTAAGCTTATTTACTATAAGTGTTGTAAGAGCCTCACCCTCAACATCCTCAGCTATAATAAGAAGCTTCTGTCCTGATTTAACAAGCTCTTCAAGTACAGGTAAGATGTCCTGAATATTTGAAATCTTCTTATCTGTAATAAGTATATATGGATCATCAAGATTTGCTTCCATCTTCTCCATATCTGTACACATATATGCAGAAACATAACCTCTGTCAAACTGCATACCCTCTACCAAGTCAAGCTCTGTCTTCATAGTCTTTGACTCTTCGATAGTGATAACACCCTCGTTTGTTACCTTCTCCATAGCATCTGCTACAAGGCTTCCAACCTCATCATCACTTGCAGAGATAGCTGCAACTCTTGCAATCTGATCTTTTCCCTTTATAGGCTCGCTCATCTTTGCAATAGCCTCAACTGCCACATCTGTAGCCTTCTTCATTCCCTTACGTAAAATTATAGGATTTGCACCTGCTGCAAGGTTCTTCATTCCCTCATTTATCATTGCCTGTGCAAGAACTGTAGCTGTTGTTGTACCGTCACCTGCCACATCATTTGTCTTTGTAGCAACTTCCTTTACAAGCTGTGCTCCCATGTTCTCAAACGCATCTTCAAGCTCAACTTCCTTTGCAATAGTCACACCGTCATTTGTAATAAGCGGTGTACCGAATGATTTATCAAGTACAACATTTCTTCCCTTAGGTCCCAATGTAACTCTAACTGTATCAGCCAGCTTATTTACACCGGCTTCCAATGCTTTTCTGGCTTCAACGCCATATTTAATATCCTTAGCCATATTTACCTCCGTCTAATCTATATAAAATTATTATTCAATCACTGCCAAAATATCATTCTGCTTTTACAACGATATACTCGACCTTGTCAAGTTCTACCTCTGTGCCTGCATACTTGGAATAAATAACCTTATCTCCTACCTTAACCTGCATCTTTATTTCTTTTCCGTCTACAACTCCGCCCGGACCTACTGCAACAACCTCTGCCTGTGACGGCTTTTCCTTTGCCTGTCCCGGGAAGTACAATACCTGATGCTGTTGTCTCTTCAGCAACCAATTGCTTTTAAAACCACTCTATCGAATAAAGGTACTAACTTCATTTTTGTATTCCTCCTAAATGTTTATAAACTTAACTATGAACTTTTATACCACTTTTTTTATTAGCAGTGTCAAGGTTTGAGTGCTAATATTCTCAATAAATTAAAAATCAGCCACAACTTTGACAGTTACCGGCTGATTTTTTTTATTTCTTATTTAAAAAATTTATCGTATATTCCAAACACAAATATAAATAATACTATTATCGGCAATATAAATGTAAGGTAAACTCTCATCCAATTCTTCATCTTAAGACCTTCACCCTTATTACACTCTTTAAGATAGTTATCCCATCCCCATCCGTATCTGCTGACACAAAACAGTAGATATACCAAGGAACCCAGAGGCAATATTATATTACTTACAAGGAAATCCTCCAAATCAAGTATTGTTCCACCAAATGGCTCTAACCATCCGAAACTCCAACTGCTAAATCCGAATATACATGGTAATGAAAGTACTATTATTACTATCAAATTAAAAAGACTTACCTGTTTTCTTGACTTCTTTGTAAGATCCATACCGCATGAAACTATATTCTCAAATACCGCAAGCACTGTAGAAAATGCTGCAAATGACATAAATATAAAGAAGAAACTTCCCCAGAGTCTTCCAAGAGGCATCTTATTAAATATATTCGGCAAAGTGATAAATATAAGTGCCGGGCCGGAAGTCTGATCTACACCATATGTAAATGTAGCGGGGAAAATAATAAGTCCCGAAACTATAGCTACGAAAGTATCAAGTATAACTATTGTAACAGACTCTCCCAGCATACTTCTGTCATTACTTATATAACTTCCGAATATAAGCATTGCACCTATTCCAAGGCTTAGTGTAAAGAATGCCTGATTCATGGCACCTGTTATTACATTACCGATACCTGTTTCTTCTATTCTGCTTATATTCGGTACAAGATAATATTTAAGTCCTTCTGCAGCACCTTTTAAGAAGAATGAATTTATTGCAAGTATAATCATTACCACAAGAAGTGTAACCATAACTATCTTTGTGATATTCTCAAGCCCCGCTTCAAGTCCTCTTGATACTATAAACATACCTGCAACAACTACAACCACCATCCAAAAAATCATTATAGTAGGCTGTGAAAGCATTGTATTAAATACATTCAATACTCCGTCTGAATCCAGACCTTCAAATTGTCCTGTTATTGTAAGATAGAAGTAATGAAGCATCCATCCCTGATACAGTGGTATAAAAACATCATCAAAAGATAATTTCCTATAAATGCAACTATTCCATGTACATGCCATTTGCTTCCTGTAGGTTCAAGCTTTTTTTGATAAGCCATTACCGGACTTTTTTTCTTGCAGCTCTTCCTATTGAAAACTCCATAGTCATTATAGGCAATCCAAGCATAACCAAAAAAACAGTAAGTACAACAGTACAAAAGCACCGCCTCCACCTTTTTCCTGTCATATAAGGAAACTTCCATACATTACCTATACCAATTGCACATCCGGCTGAAATGAGTATAAACCCGAGCCTGGATTTTTAACCTTTCTCTTCCAAAAATATCCTCCTAATAAAATCCTTTGATATTTTTTTGAGGATTGCAAGAACATAGTGTAAAAGCAATCCGACATTAAAGGTAAAAACACTTTACCTAAATGACTTGATAAACTGTAGTCAATCAAATGCAAAACATTATAGCACAATTAATGAAATTTTTTTCTATCTTATACCTTAAGTATATCCCATTATATTATTGTATTATTCAAAAATTAATCAATCATATTTTTATCTAATGTATTGACTATGACATTGCGTCATAGTTTATACTTATCCTTGTTAGGAGGTTTTCAAATGTTTTTTTAATTAAAAAAAGGTTAGTGAAATAAGCGGTGTATCGGTGCGCACTTTACACCATTATGATGAAATAGGTTTGCTTTTCACCTAAAAATGAAAATGGGTACAGATATTATTCCGAGGATGATATGTCTTTTTGCAAATGATATTGTTTTTATAAATATCTGGGATTTCCTTTTAAAACAAATAAAAAGAATTATTAAAACAGGAAGATCCGGAAATACTCCATCATCTAAAAGAAACAACTCGTTTTGATGCAGAAAGAAAAAGCAAAACACTCTTAACACTTATTGATACATTGGAAAAAACGATTAAATCAAGAGAAAGGAAAATTACTATGTCAACAAAAGAAAAATTTAAAGGTTTTACATATCAGGACAATGAAAAATATAAACAAAAAAAGCAATAGACCTTTATGGAAAGGAAGTTATTGAGGAAGCCGTTAAAAAGCAAAAAGGAAGAGAACAGGAAATTGCCGACGGTTTTAATAATATCTTTTTTGCCATATCGGATAATATGTCAAAGGGGCTTAAGGCTACATCAAAAGAAAATACCGAACTGGCAAAAAAGCTTCATAAACATATTTGTAAATACTCATTTTGACTGTAGTGCAGATGTGTTTTCAAGCATAGGCTATGGATATGTTGAAAAATCCGGAATTTAAAAAAATAATATGGACAAATTCGGAGAAGGTATGGCACAGTATCTGTGTGATGCAATTCAACAGTATGTAAAAGAGATTTAATTAATAAATCTTTTTAATATATTTTTCACCTCTAAGTATCGTTTTATTGTACTTAGAGGTGAAAAATCAAGCATTTAACTTTATTTAATTTGTTTTTTTGTATCCATTTTGATATAGAAATTTATACATTAAAAATATAATTTTTAAACTGCTATATTTTTTTAGGAGCAAATATGAATCAATATTTAGAAGTATCTTTACAGGCTGTTATACTTTTTTCCCTTTGTGGTCGCTATATTTACATTACCTTATATTGCTTATAACTACCATAAATACGGATCTGTTATGAGTCTGAAGGTTGTAATCGTTTATTCTTTTTATTTTTTTATATTCTATGTATGTATTGCCTGGTGGTACTGCCCCTTCCGTCTCCAGAAAAAGGCGGCTACTTTGCACAGTCATAAAATGCAGCTTGAACCTTTTTTATTTATAAAAGATATTTTAAACAGGTCAGACATTATTGAAAATCAGCCAAAAACATGGTTAAGTGTAGTATTAAACAAGGCTTTTCTTGTAAATATTTTAAATCTGTTTTTAGCTATACCTTTTTGGAATGTATTTACGTTACTATTTTAAAAGATCCTTTATGGAAACTTTAGTTTTATCTTTTCTATTGTCCTTATTTTTTGAGATAACTCAACTTACAGGACTGTATTTTATCTATTCGGGTAGTTACAGACTCTTTGATGTGGATGATCTTATAGTAAATACTTCAGGCGGTGTACTCAGATTTCTTTTAATGGGACCCTTTATGAAATTTTTTTACCTTCAAGAGATGAGCTGGATGAAATAAGCTATAAAAAGGAATGGAAGTATCATTAACAAGAAGATTTATATCATTCTTTTTTTGATATGTTCTTTATTGCTTTATTAACCTTTATTTGTGAAATTTTTAATACCTGAATTTACCTTGCTGTTCTCATCTGAAGCAAGTATCTTATTTTATTTTTTTCTTTTTTTCCTATATTATTTAAAAGGAAGAACTTTGGGAAAATTTGTAACGAGTACAGCCATTGTATCTTTTAAATGAAGAACGTCCTGCATTCTATTCATATTTTTCTAAGGTATATACTTTTTTTACGGATTTTATTTTTTTATTCCTTTAAATGTAAGAAGACTTCTTGAAAGTTTAATACTTACAAATACAGATCCTAATAAAGATATGGCATATGCAACTCTTGAACTTTTTGGCAACTATTTTATACTTTATGATATTACTTACAGCTCTTATAAAATCTGCAAGACATCGCAGACTTTTGTACGAAAATTTATCGAAGACAAAAATTCAGAGCACTGTTAAAGTATCAAACTTAAATCATATTTAACTTTTTATACTTGAAATGTCTCAAGTATTGATGTAGTATTTAAATATATAACATCTAGTTTTAAAAACTACATCAAGGAGGTGTAAATATGAACTCAAAATACAAAGAAAAGACAAGATTCGGTGTACTTCCGGGAACCATATCAATAAAAATAAGGGAACCGGGCTCAGCACTTACTCACTTTTTGGGACTTATTCTTTTATGGATAGGAGCCGGCCCGCTTATTCAAAGAACTGTAGAACATGGAAGCTTTTTAACTTCAATATCTATGTTTGTCTTTATTGTATCAACTAAATTATTGTATGCTGCAAGTACCATATATCATTCCGTAGTTTTAGACCTTAAAAAAAGACAATGATCTTCCGTAAAATAGACCATATAATGATTTCTGTATTGATTGCCGGAACGTATACACCTGTATGCCTTACAGCACTTAGAGGAAAAGTAGGATATATATTACTGACTGCCATATGGACACTCGCTATAGGTGGAATTATACTGAAAATTTTCTTTGTAAACTGTCCTAAGTGGCTGTCATCTTTAATTTATCTCATTATGGGATGGCTTTGTGTATTTGCATTAAAACCTATATTCAAAGCACTACCTCTGACCGGATTTTTGTGGCTTTTGTTTGGAGGTATCTCCTACACACTTGGAGCTGTAATCTATGCCTTTAAATTAAAAGCTTTTAATGAAAAACATATTTATTTCGGTTCACATGAGATTTTTCATGTTTTTATTATGATTGGCACATTTTGCCATTACATGTTGCTTTTTAGTACATTGTCCTTTTTATTAAATATTCTTTCAATATAAGTCATATATTTATAAATTACTGTTTTTTTGCAAGTCAAGTATAAAAAAATAAAAGGTATACATTAAAAAAGGGCTGTGAAATAAGTACCTAAAAGAAATAGGACCATTCGATCATGCGAAAGGTCCTATTTTTTGTGGTAAAATTAACTTGCAATGAAAAAAATTTACACACTAATTATTGTAATTCAAAACAAGGATATTTACCACTGTTTCTTTTCAGATTGTTTGGATCTGCTGGATCCTGTTTTAACATTTGACAGATTGATGGGAGGAATCGATTTAAACAAGTATCTGACGGATATTTCGGAGTACACAACCGGACGACTCAGATATAATCCGGTCAACATGTTAAAAACAGTACTTTTCGGATTTATGACTAGCGGTTACTGCTCTCTGAGAGAACTGGAAGACAACTGCAAAGTTAATATCAGGTTCATGTATCTCATGGATCACCGGACTCCGTCATACAGAACCTTTGGATATTTCATCAATGAAATACTTCAAGATAAGATTGAAAACATTTTTAACGACATCAATCATGCTATCTTTAACGAGGAGCATGTAGATCTACAACATCTCTACATCGACGGCTCCAAGTTTGAAGCAAACGCAAACAAGTATACCTGGGTATGGAAGAAGGCTACGGAAAAGTTCCGTTACAAGCTTTACGAAAAAATCACTGCAGAGATTGATGAAATTAATGCAGAAATCGCATGGAGTGGGGTGCAGATCACAACAAACACAGAGTATGTACCGGATTATCTGAATGAAATCATTGAGCAGCTATTACTTTTATGGGAACTGGATACAAGTGCATTTGTTTACGGAAGCGGAAAGCGAAAATCCAAAGAACAGCGTCATTATGAACACTTGACTACTTTCTGTCAGAAGCTTCAAGAATACATACAAAAAATTGAAATCTGTGGTCCTGACCGAAACAGTTACTCTAAAACAGATAACTCGGCTACTTTTATGCGTATAAAAAGGATTACATGGGCAATGATCAGCTTCTGCCGGCATATAATGTACAGATTGGTGTAGCAGATGAATATATTGCAGTTGTTGACGTGAACCATTATCGTTCGGATATGGATTGTTTCGTTCCTTTGATGGAGCACTTCAAACAAACTTATGGATTCTATCCCAAATATCCTGTGGCAGATGCCGGATATGGCTCATACAACAATTATATTTTCTGTGAGCAGAACGGAATTGAAAAAGTATATGAAAATTTCCAATGTTTAAAAAAGGAAACTAAGGATCGTAAATATCATGAAGATCCATTTCGTGCAGTTAACTTCAGAATTGATGAGCAAGGAGTCATGAGATGTCCTAACGATAAAGCATTCCATTTTTTATGCAGAAAAGATGTGAGGGGAAATCAGTACGGACGCAAGGAAGAACTGTATGAATGTGAAGACTGTAGCGGATGTCCATATGCAAAGAAATGTAAGAATACAGATAAGAATCGAACCGTTCGGATCAATCAGGAACTAACTTCCATGCACCAGGAAGTAATAGAAAACCTAGAAAGTATCCATGGTGCGTTATTACGAATGAACCGTTCGATACAAGCAGAAGGCACTTACGGAATTATGAAAAACGACCGTTGGTACAAGAGAATTGTCCGAAGAGGTATTCATTCAGTCAAACTGGAAGTTTTACTCGTGGCGATAGGACATAATTTATATAAATATCAGAAAAAGATGAGAAACAGAACTGCCGCATAGATTCAAAAAGAATTTCTATGGGGTAGGGGAAGTGCCTTTTTCACGTATGATTTCAGTAAACTATACACAATAAATGTAAAAGGGAGATGCGAAAAACTCAATCGAGTTTTTCACATCCCCTGTTTTTATTATTTATAATTTACTATCTTTCCAAAATCAGGCTTTAAGGCTTGCACCACCTACTAATCCTCCATCGATATCAGCTTCTGCGAAAAAGCTCTGCTGCATTTCCTGCATTTACTGAACCGCCGTACTGAATTCTGATTTTCTCAGCTACATCGCTTCCATAAACCTCTTTGATGCACTCTCTGATAGCCTTACAAACTTCCTCAGCCTGTGCTGTTGTAGCAGTCTTACCTGTACCGATTGCCCAGATTGGCTCGTAAGCGATAACAGCGTTTGCAGCATTCTCGGCACTTACGTTCTGGAATGCAATCTTTATCTGTGTTCTGATAAAGTCGATTGCAATACCCTGCTCTCTCTGTGTAAGAGTCTCACCGCAGCATATGATTGGTGTAATGCCATGCTCAAATGCCTTAAGTACTTTCTTATTTACTGTCTCGTCTGTCTCGGCAAAGTATTCTCTTCTCTCTGAATGTCCGATGATAACATACTTTACACCTACATCTGTAAGCATATTTGGTGCTATCTCTCCTGTATATGCACCGTTCTCTTCATAGTACATATTCTCTGCACCGATCTGAATATTGCTTCCCTTTGCAGCCTCTATAGCCGGTATTATATCAATTGCCGGTACACAGAATACAACGTCTACTTCTTCATTTGCAACTAAAGGCTTTAACTCATTGATTAATGCAGTTGTCTCTGAAGGAGTTTTATTCATCTTCCAGTTACCTGCAATAATTTTTCTTCTTGCCATAATATTCTCCGTTCTTTTTGGGGAATGCCTTGGCATTCCCCTATATTTTAAAAATTTTATCTGTTGTCAGCTGCCGCTACACCGGGTAATTCCTTACCCTCTAAGAACTCAAGTGAAGCACCTCCACCTGTAGAAATATGTGTCATCTTATCTGCAAATCCAAGTCTCTTTACCGCATTTACAGAATCTCCGCCACCGATAACTGTTGTAGCATCCTTAAGATCTGCTACGGCTCTGCATACTTCAAGTGTTCCCTCTGCAAACTTCTCAAACTCGAATACACCCATAGGTCCGTTCCATACTACAGTCTTTGCGCCTTCAAGAGCCTTCTTATAGTTCTCTATTGTCTTAGGTCCGATATCAAATCCTGACCATCCCGCATCTATAGTATCAACTACCTTAGACTCTGTATCATTTGAGAATTCCTTACCCTCTACATGGTCTACAGGAAGTAAAAGGTTTACTCCTCTTTCCTTAGCCTTGTTTACCATCTCAAGTGCATAATCAAGCTTATCCTCTTCACAAAGTGAGTTTCCGATTTCCTCACCCTTTGCCTTTAAGAATGTATATGCCATACCGCCACCGATGATAAGAGTATCTACCTTCTCAAGGAGGTTGTTTATAACATTGATCTTATCTGAAACCTTAGCTCCGCCAAGAATTGCTACGAATGGACGAACAGGATTCTCTACAGCCTCTCCGAGGAACTTGATTTCCTTCTCCATAAGGTATCCTACAACATTCTCCTTACAGAACTTGGTTACACCCACATTTGAGCAATGTGCTCTATGTGCTGTACCGAATGCATCATTTACAAAGATATTGTCATCACAAAGTGCAGCAAGCTCTTTTGCATACTCTACGGCAGCATCTTCCTTACCGTACTTTGTCTCTTCTGCTCTGTATCTTGTATTCTCCAATAAAAGAACTTCTCCGTCCTTAAGCTCTTCAGCAAGCTTTCTTGTTTCTTCACCTGTTACCTTAGGATCTGAAACGAACTTTACATTTACTCCAAGTCTCTCTGAAAGTGCAGGAGCTACAGGTGCAAGGCTCATCTCAGGTAAAGGCTCACCCTTCGGTTTCCAAGATGTGAGCAAAGAATAACTTTAGCTCCGCCGTCAAGGAGTTTCTTTATTGTAGGGATTGCTCCGTCTATACGATTGTAGTTCTGGATAACTCCGTCCTTTAAAGGAACATTGAAATCACAACGAACCAATACTTTCTGACCTTTTAAATTCTTTAAATCATCTACTGTTTTCTTGTTAAGCATAGTTTCTCCTTATTAATAAAAAAGGTGGTCCGGCCCAATATGACCGGACCACCTTGGTCTCTTATACTATTTATAATTATGCTAATTCAGCAAAGTACTTGATTGTTCTAACCATCTGTGATGTGTAAGAATTCTCATTATCATACCATGAAACAACCTGAACCTGATATAAATCATCAGCTATAGGTGTTACCATTGTCTGTGTTGCATCAAATAATGAACCATACTGCATACCGATAACATCTGATGAAACGATCTCATCCTCTGTGTATCCGAATGACTCAGATGCAGCAGCTTTCATTGCAGCATTGATATCTTCTTTTGTAAGTCCTGCCTTCTTTACAACAGCTGTAAGGATTGTTGTAGAACCTGTTGGAACAGGAACTCTCTGTGCAGATCCGATAAGCTTTCCGTTAAGCTCAGGGATAACAAGACCGATAGCCTTTGCAGCACCTGTTGAGTTAGGTACGATATTTGCAGCACCTGCTCTTGCTCTTCTAAGGTCACCCTTTCTGTGTGGTCCGTCAAGGATCATCTGATCACCTGTATAAGCATGGATTGTGCTCATGATACCGCTCTGGATAGGAGCAAGCTTGTTAAGTGTATCAGCCATTGGTGCAAGACAGTTTGTTGTACATGAAGCAGCTGAAATAACTGTATCACTTGCCTTAAGTGTCTTCTCGTTTACGCTGAATACAACTGTAGGAAGATCATTTCCTGCAGGAGCAGAAATAACAACCTTCTTAGCACCTGCGCTGATATGTGCTGATGCCTTATCCTTTGATGTATAGAAACCTGTACACTCAAGTACAACGTCTACACCGATCTGTCCCCAAGGAAGCTTTGAAGCATCTGCCTCTTTGTAGATTGTGATCTTCTTTCCGTCAACTGTGATTGAATCCTCACCTGCTTCTACTGTGTGCTTTCCTTCTCCTATACGTCCTGCAAATCCGCCCTGTGCTGTATCATACTTTAAAAGATGAGCCAACATCTTAGGATCTGTAAGATCATTGATTGCTACTACTTCATATCCATCAGCCTCAAACATCTGTCTGAAAGCTAAACGACCAATACGTCCAAAACCGTTAATTGCTACTTTTACTGACATTTTTAGTTCCTCCTAAAATTAGTACTTAAAATGATGTTTATCTCAATTGATAATTATTCATCAATTGATTCTCAATTGTACAAAAATTATAAACATAATTGCAAGTAAATCTTTAAAACTTCTTATTTATATATTTCGTTCTTTACATATCCCGCAATATTTGTTGCATGATCCGAGATACGCTCCAAATTACTTATGATATCAAGGAAGGCAATTCCTGCCTGTGGATTACAATCTCCCTTTGACAATCTTTCGATATGCTTCTCTCTCATTTCATCCTCAAGCATATCTACTTCATCCTCAAGCTTATTGACCTTTCTCACAGCTCTAAGAGCATCACCTCTTCTTGCATTAAGTGCGGTTTCAAAGGCTTCGATACTGTCTTTTGAAATTTCTGCAAGGTCTTCTTTACCGAGATCACTGAACTCAAGATCGTTATCTATCATATACTTTGCATTTTCAGATAGGTTATCGGCATGATCACCGACTCTTTCTATATCGGTAACCATATTGAAGAGATTGTTAATATGCTTCTTCTGACTCTCACTGAGTGAAAGATTATCAACCTTTATAAGAAACTCCATCAAAGCTTCCTGCATATCATCAAGCTTCTTTTCACATTTTGCAACTGTTTCTATATCTTCAAGGCTCTTATTGTTGATGGCACTCATAGCCGCATTTAAACTTTTTAGAGCAATTTCTCCCATGCGGGCAACTTCATTATTTGCAGTCTGTACAGCAAAAGCAGGGCTTAGAAGAACTCTTTCATCAAGCTGTAGTACAGGCTCTTTTTTTACTTCTTCCACAACTTCATCATCCTTACCTCTTACTAATCATTCCTGAAAGTTTTAACAAGCAGATCCCTGCAAACAGGGATATAAAGTAGTGTAGTCATTGTAAGATTAAACAATGTGTGGAACAGTGAAATCTCCACTGCATTTATAGTATGATTTGCAAGATTTTGTATTAACTGTAAAATACTACAAATCCCAAGTATACCAAAGACTATAGCACCTATTGTATTGAATAAAAGATGTATTGCAGCTGCTCTCTTTGCAGTTCTTGAGCTTCCCAAACTTGAAATAATCGCTGTAACACAGGAACCGATATTTTGTCCCAGATGTTATATATATAGCTGCTGCAGTGTTTACTACACCGTTAAATGCCAGTGTCTGTAAGATACCTACCGATGCGGATGAGCTTTGCATCAGCGCAGTTACTACAATACCTACTATAATTCCCGAGTATCGGATTTACCTCCAAGCACTCTGAAACGCCTCTGAGAATATAGTAGCAGTTGTGAAAGGCTTTTATATTGCCCCTGCCATGAGATCAAGTCCCATAAAACAGCATTCCAAGTCCCTAGAATTATTTCACCTATAGTTTTTTTCTTGTCTGATTTTTGAAAAACAGTATAAATCTCGCACCTATTCAATCATTAACGGTGCATAGAAATCCCGGCTGTAAAGAGCTTTCGAGTGAATTCTCCTATAGTTCCATAGTGATACTATCCACGCTGTAATAGTGGTACCTATATTTGGCACCCATGATTACACCGACTGCCTGGACAAGGCTTAACATTCCCGGCACTAACAAAACCTACTACCATTACAGTAGTAGCACCTGAGCTTTGTATTATGGCTGTTATCACCGCACCCGAGCATAGATGGCTGTAAACCTGTTATCCGTTATCTTTGCTGAGAAATTGCTGCATCTTTCCTCCGGCAGTCTTTTTGCATACCGTCCGCCATGATATGCATTCCGTAAAGGAAACAGTCCAAGACCGCCTAAGAATCCAAAGAGATATGATACATTTATCAATCATCTTTTGTTCTCCTCTTTAAAACATACCTACTGATATATCCTCTGCAGGATCAATAAATCCAACAGCTTTAGTCTTGTACATTCTATCAAGTTCTAATATTTTTAAGCAATACAAGAATGATATTTCAACAAATTAAAAAAAGCACCCTTTTTACAGGGTGCCTTCTTAAGGATTTCTATATATAGGATTCATTGTAAGTGCTTCTTTATGATGATGTAATATTATCATACTTCTTCGTAAAAAGAATTGAAATACTATTGAACTTATTATGAATTATTTCTTAAACCGAAAAAGAATGTCTTTTCAATTTATTTCAAATATTTGTCCATAATGTCACAAAAATCAAATGTTGCAAAGTAATCCTTGTCAGTTTCCGCTCTTCTTATCAGTTTTACATTTCCGTCTTCCTGTAATAAAAGCTCCGCCGACTTTAACTTTCCGTTGTAATTATATCCCATTGAAAATCCATGTGCTCCTGTATCATGGATATAGATATAGTCTCCTTTATCTATCTTTGGAAGTTTTCTGTCTATAGCAAATTTATCATTGTTTTCACACAGTGAACCTACAACGTCATATGTATGATCTGTAATTTTTATCTTCCTTACTCAAAGTACCGCTAAGGTGATGATATGCTCCATACATGGCAGGTCGCATAAGATTTACAGCACAGGCATCCACACCTATATATTCTTTATGTGTATGCTTTTCATGTATTGCCTCTGTTACCAAAGCTCCATATGGTGCAAGCATATATCTGCCAAGCTCTGTAAAAATAGCGACATCTTTAATATCATTTGCTATCAGTACCTCATCATAGACTTTTTTTACACCTTTGCCTATCTCAAATATATCATTAGGCTCTTTATCAGGAGTATATGGTATACCTACTCCTCCTGACAGATTTATAAAGCTTACACATATACCGCATTCATTCTTTATTCTTACGGCAAACTCAAATAATTCCCTTGATAGCTTAGGATAGTACTCGTTTGTAACTGTATTACTTGCAAGAAATGCATGAATACCGAAATACTTTACACCCTTTGACTTCATTATATTAAATGCTTCTATAATCTGATCCGGAGTCATGCCGTATTTGGCATCTCCCGGATTGTCCATTATACCGTTTGACATAGTAAAGAATCCACCCGGATTGTATCTGGCACTCATAGTCTCAGGTAATTTTCCACAAAGCCTTTTTCAACATATTCTATATGTGTGATATCATCCAGAGTTTATTATTGCACCGAGGTCATTTGCAAACTTGAATTCTTCTATAGGAGTTTCATTTGAGGAAAACATTATATCTTTTCCGCTAAAACCACATGCATCACTTAATTCAAGTTCTGTCATAGAAGAACAGTCCATACCGCAACCGCATTCTTTCAATATATTCATTATAAAAGGGTTCGGTGTGGCTTTTACAGCAAAATATTCTTTAAATCCCTTATTCCAGCTGAACGCTTCATTTAATCTTTTTGCATTCTCTCTGATTCCTTTTTCGTCATATATATGCCATGGAGTCGGATATGTCTTTTACAATTTCTTTTACTTTATCTAAATGTCAAAAAAATGGTATTTTTTTGCATTTTATTTCCTTTCTATGTATTGCTTTCTTCTTCAGATTCGGTGTTTTTCTCCTCTCTGACCTTAGCAATACTTGCAATCTTGGTATCGCTTTCTCTGTCTATATTCATAAGCTTAACACCTGATGCGGCTCTTCCAAGCACTGATATTCCGCTTACTTCTATTCTGATAATGATTCCCTCTGTGGTTATAAGCAAAAGTCTCTCTGTCTTCATTAACAAGTTTTGCTCCGACCAATTTTCCGGTCTTTTCATTATCTTTATAGCATATGATACCCTTACCGCCTCTGTTTTGGACTTTGAACTCGGATATCCTTGTTCTCTTTCCATATCCATACTCAGAAACAAGAAGCAAATATTCCCCTTGAGATGCCAGCTGCATTCCAATGACCTCGTCATCTTTATTCAGTCTCATACCACGAACACCGGTAGCACCTCTACCCATAGCTCTTATATCCTTATCATTGATTCTTATACACATACCGTCTTTTGAAACTATGATAAGATCGTCATCACCATGAGTTACCTTAACTTCTATCAGCTCATCATCCTCTGTAAGATTTATAGCCGCCAGTCCGTTCTTTCTTATATTGTCAAACAGATTTATCTGACATTTCTTTATAGTACCCTTCTTTGTTACCATAAAGAGATATCCGTCCTTTGACTTTGCCTCACTTGGAATAATAGCGGAAATCTTCTCATCCGGCTGCAAATTCAATAAGTTTACTATTGCAACACCCCTTGCGGTTCTTGAAGCTTCCGGAATCTTATATCCCTTGATAGTATATACTCTACCCTTATTTGTGAAGAAGTAAATATCATTGTGAGTGGTTGACATAACAATGTCTTCGATAAAGTCGTCATCAATGGTCTGCATTCCCTTGATTCCCTTACCTCCTCTGTTTTGTACATTGAAATTGTCAGGACTCATTCTCTTTATATATCCAAGCTTTGTCATTGCAATGATGATATCTTCTCTTTGGATAAGGTCCTCATCCTCCATATCATCATCCTGTATAAAGCCTGTTCTTCTGTCATCCTTATACTTATCTTCAACAGTAAGGATTTCCTCTCTTATCACACCCAGAAGTTTTTTCTCGTCTGCCAATATTCCCTCAAAATATGAAATCTTAGCCAAAAGCTCATTATACTCAGACTCAAGTCTCTCTCTTTCCAGACCTGTAAGAGCTCTAAGACGCATATCAACTATAGCCTGAGCCTGTACATCGCTAAGTCCGAATCTCTTTATAAGTTCTTCTTTTGCAATGCTTACATTTGCACTGCCTCTGATAATCTTTATGATCTCATCAATATTATCAAGGGCTATAAGCAAGCCTTCCAAAATATGAGCTCTTTCCTTAGCTTTATTGAGATCATACTTTGTTCTTCTTGTTACTACATCCTCCTGATGTGCAAGATAATACTCAAGCATCTGTAAAATATTAAGCACCTTAGGGCTGATTATTTACAAGTGCCAGCATATTTACACCGAAAGTTTCCTGTAACTGTGTATGCTTATATAATCTGTTTAAAATAACTCCGGCATTTACATCTCTTCTAAGTTCTATAACAACTCTCATTCCTTCACGGTTTGATTCATCTCTAAGATCTGTAATACCGTCTATCCTTTTATCTTTTACAAGTTCGGCAATCTTTTCGATAAGCTTTGCTTTATTTACAAGATATGGAAGCTCGGTAACTATAATTCTGTTTTTGCCGTTTGGCATGGCTTCTATTTCAGATACCGCTCTTACCTTTATCTTTCCTCTACCTGTAGTATAGGCTTCTCTGATTCCTCTAAGTCCAAGTATATGTGCACCTGTAGGGAAAGTCAGGTCCCTTTATGATATCAAGCATCTCATCGATAGTAGATTCTTTTTCTTCTATCTTATTATCTATTATCCTTACTACGGCATTTATTACCTCACTTAGATTGTGAGGAGGAATATTTGTAGCCATACCTACCGCAATACCTGTGGTACCGTTTACAAGGAGGTTCGGATATCTTGACGGCAGTACTGTAGGCTCTTTTTCAGTCTCATCAAAGTTTGGAGCAAAATCAACAGTGTCCTTATTTATATCGGCGAGCATCTCCATGGCAATCTTTGAAAGTCTTGCCTCGGTATATCTCATTGCCGCCGCACCGTCACCGTCCACAGATCCGAAGTTTCCGTGTCCGTCCACAAGAGGATATCTCATGGACCAATCCTGTGCCATATTTACCAATGATCCGTATATTGAAGAATCTCCGTGTGGGTGATATTTACCCATTGTATCTCCGACAATACGGGCACATTTTCTATGTGGCTTATCCGGACCGTTATTTAGTTCTATCATGGAAAAGAGCACTCTTCTTTGTACAGGCTTTAAACCGTCTCTTATATCAGGAAGCGCTCTTGCTGCAATAACACTCATTGCATAGTCAATATATGACTTTTCCATGGTTTTCTTTAAGTCGATCTCATTAAACTTGTCGAAAACATTTGGTTCCATATTTTAACCTACCTTTTTAAATATCCAAATTCGATACGTACTTTCGCATTTGTCTCTATAAACTCTCTTCTCGGAGCAACCTGGTCTCCCATAAGAGTATTAAATGTTAAATCTGTTTCTGAAAGCATAGACTCGTCAAGTACCACTTTTTTAAGTACTCTTCGTTCAGGGATCCATGGTTGTTTCCCAAAGTTGCTCAGCATCCATCTCTCCCAGACCTTTATATCTTTGTATCTTATTATTCTGATCTCTTCCGACTTCTTTTAAGATATTGTCAAGTTCTTCATCAGAATATGCGTACCATACCTTTTTATTCTTCTCTAACTTATACAGTGGAGGCTGAGCCAGATATACATGACCTTCCTTTATAAGTTCAGGCATAAATCTGTATATAAATGTCAGCATCAAAGTATCAATATGAGCTCCGTCCACATCTGCATCAGTCATTATAATGATTTTATTATAGCGAAGCTTGCTGATATCAAAATCTTCCTGTATACCTGTACCGAATGCTGTAATCATTGACTTAATCTCGGCATTTGAATATACCTTATCAGGTCTTGCCTTCTCCACATTGAGTATCTTTCCTCTAAGAGGCAAAATAGCCTGTGTATCTCTCTTTCTTGCAGATTTTGCGGAACCTCCCGCAGAATCTCCCTCGACTATAAATATCTCACATTCTTCAGGATTCTTACTTGAACAGTCAGCCAATTTACCCGGTAAACTCATACCGTCAAGTGCAGACTTTCTTCTTGTAAGATCTCTTGCCTTTCTTGCCGCAGCTCTTGCTCTTTGTGCTGTAATAGCCTTATCACTTATAAGCTTTGCTATTCCGGGATTTTGCTCAAGGAAATAAGTAAGCTTCTCACTTACTATAGCATTAACTGCAGTCTGTGCCTCAGGTTTCCAAGTTTTTTTGCTTTGTCTGACCTTCAAACTGTGGGTCCTGTATCTTCACAGAGATTATAGCTACAAGTCCTTCTCTTATGTCTTCTCCTGAAAGATTATCCTCATTTTCCTTCAGCAGTTTATTGTTTCTGGCATATTCATTAAATGTCTTTGTAAGTGCATTTTTTAAATCCTGAAAGATGAGTTCCACCCTCAGGAGTATTTATATTATTTACAAAAGTATAAATTCCCTCTGTATAAGTGTCATTGTCTTTGCATTGCAACTTCAACAACCACCTTTTCTTTCACACCCTCACAGTATATTACTTCATCGTATATAGGTGCCTTACCCTTATTGAGATAGGTAACAAATTCCTTGATACCACCCTCATAGTGGAAAGACATTTCTTTTTTTTCTACTCTGTCATCAATCAAAACAATTTTTAATGCCTTTGGTAAGAAAAGCTGTCTCTCTCAATCTGACTTTCAATATATCAAAGTCATATACTGTTTCCTCAAATATAGTTGCATCCGGTAAGAAGCTTACCTCGGTACCGCTTTCACCGGGATCACATTCACCTATCACATGCATATTTTCTACGACTTTACCCTTTTCAAATCGCATATGATAAATTTTGCCTTCTTTATAAACCTTTACATCCAACCATGTAGATAATGCATTTACTACAGATGCACCTACTCCATGCAGTCCGCCTGAGGTCTTATATCCTCCGCCACCGAATTTTCCTCCGGCATGCAGTATTGTAAATACTACCTCAAGCGCCGGCTTTCCTGCCTTTTGCTGAATGTCTACCGGTATACCTCTACCATTATCTCTTACAGTGATTGAATTATCTTCATTTATTTTTTTACCTTTAATCTCCGTACAAAATCCTGCAAGAGCCTCATCTACAGAGTTATCTACTATCTCATAAACAAGATGATGAAGACCCCTTGATGATATTGAACCAATATACATTCCGGGTCTTACTCTGACGGCCTCTAAACCTTCCAGTATTTGAATTTGGGATGCATCATACTCTGTACTCATACTATCTCCTTTAAATCATCTGAGAATACATTCTCAGGAAAATTTACTCTTAATGTCATATCGATATATTATAACATGAAAATGTGGAATAAAAATTACTACATATAAATAAGAAAAAAGGGTGCCAGCACCCTAAAAATATACATATTACAAAGCTGTTATAAAAGTCAAAAATCCGAAAAACTACACCTCTGCATTCGGTATAATAAGGATATAATCTATTTTTATGTTCATTTGTTAAGCCATATATAACCCATAACAAACAAGATATTACTTTGCTACAAGCTACTGAGCAGTTGAGATTTCTCACCACCTATATTTGCTATAATTTGCGGTATATAAGATAAGAATACTAAAACTCCGATAAATGCTCCTATAGATCCTATAGAATGTATTAATTCTCTTTTTTTGTCATTGAATATTACCTCCGAAAATCAGTTTATAAATATACATATGTGAATTTATGTGTGATAATATAACACACAATTTTGAAGGTTGCAAATTTTAACAGAGTTTTACGAAAATTTTTAACATTATTTTTATATATTATCATTTTTTGCATTCTATATTTTTTTATTAGTTTTTTTAACAAAGTGTAAATTTTTTTATTTTTTTATTTACATCCAAATAACACTACAAAAAGAAATTTTTTGATTACTCAAAAATTTAAACAATTTTATAAAATACTTGTATACAATGAGTTAATTATATTCACTTTTCTTTTTATTGTACCGTTTGTTACTTTAAATACCTTTCCAATATCCAAAGATTTATTCAAAAATCTTCAACACCTGTACAGGTAATCAAAGTTTGAATATGTTTTATGGACTCCAAAAAGGTGAGACTGTCTTTTTTTCCGTCAAGTTCGGATAATACATCATCAAGTAAAAAGTACAGGAAATTCTCCGTATCTTGATTTTATAAGCTCTATCTCAGATAATTTTAATGATAAGGCAAGACTTCTTTGCTGCCCTTGAGATCCGAACTTTTTCAAATCCATTTCCCCGTTTAAAAAAAATGAAAAATCATCTCTATGTGGTCCTACATTTGTAGTCTTATACCTTATATCACTTGTTCTTGATTTTTTCAGTTCTTCCTCAAAACCATCTTTTTCCACATTCTTTTCATATACTACATTTATCTTCTCACCACCTGAGAGTAAAGAGTGTATACCGAAAATGACCTCATTTAATTCTTTTATAAAGGCTTCTCTATAAGCAATCAAATCCTTACCGTATTTTACAAGTTGCATATCCCAGATATCCAAAGTATCCTCAACACCGCTCTTAAAACCGATTTCTTTTAAAAGCTTGTTTCTCTGATCAAGCACCTTATTGTAGGTAACCAAAGTGGAAACATAGAGCTTATTTAACTGACAAAGCTCCATGTCCACAAAATTTCTTCTTTCCTTAGGACTTCTCTTGATAATATTCAAATCTTCAGGAGAAAAAAATACAACATTGCAGGTACCGAAAAGCTCACTAAGCTTTCTTATCGGAATACCGTTTATAGCAACTCCCTTAGACTTGCTCTTTTTCAAATGCATATCAAGCCTTACAGACGAGCTGTTTTTTTCTATCATCAGCTTTAATATGCGATTCATTGCTTCCGAATTTTATAATATCTTTATCTTTACTTCCTCTATGAGACTTTGAAGTGGTGGCAAGATATATTGACTCCAAAATATTTGTCTTTCCCTGCGCATTGTCACCGTAAAATATATTTACACCGCTTGAAAGCTGGATATTCAAACTCTCATAGTTTCTATAGTCCTTAAGCTCCAACGATTCTATAATCATTGTTCTCGTATGTAAATATATCGCCGTCTCTAAGTTTCTTGCCTCTTCTAAGCTCCACCTCGGAATTTACCAAAACCTCTCCGGCCTGTATTACCATCTTGGCTTCTGAACCCATAGATACAGCACCTGCAAGCTTCATAGCCTGCTCAAGCTTTATATATTCATCTCTAATTTTAACTTCTTGCATATTTCACCTTTATCCTACAAAATTTACCGGCAATATCAGATATGTGTATGAATTTTTATCATCTCTAATAAAACATGGCGATTTTGCGTTTGTAAAATAAATATCTACAAAATCATCATCAATTACCTTTAATGCATCCACTAAGAACTTAGGGTTAAAGGCAATCTTTAAATCATTTCCGCTTTTTTCAATATTTACTTTGGCATCCATAAATCCAAGTGACGAATTTACAGACAATGTAAGTGTTCCGTTTGCTATATCAAGAATCAAAGGCTTATGCTCATTTTCCTTGATAAGTATCATGGCCTGCTCTATAGCACTTTGGAATCTGTTTCTGCTGACGGTAACTTTGGTATCATAATCACTTGAGAGCATGGTCTCAATTCTGAAATATTCACCGTCAAGGATTCTTGACAATACCAAGTGTTCTGTCAAACTCAAAAAGTATATGATCCTTTGAAAAATAAATATTAACATCTTTTTGAGTATCACTGTCAATTATCCTCATAACTTCCTGTAAGGACTTGATAGGAACTACGCATCTTTGATTCTCAAAATTTCCCGTTTAATTCGATATTTCTTATAGACATTCTATGTCCGTCAAGAGTAACGAATTTAGCCACATTATCTTTAATATCTATAAGTTCTCCCCCCATCATTCTGTTGATATCGCTTATAGCTGTTGAGAACTCCGTCTGTCTGATAACTTCTTTTAAACTAAACTGTGAAAGCTTGATAAAATCATCCCTGTCTACCTGCGGCATCGGTATAAACTCTACAGGATCAATTCCCATAATATTAAATACCGCCTGCTCACATCTGATAGTGGTCTTGAAATCCTTATCTACATCAAGCTCTATTAAAAGAATCCGTATTTTTCAAACTTTTCTTACAATCTCTGAGAATAGTTTTGCATTTAAAAACTACTCCACCCGGATTTACTGTAATTGCATCCACTTCTGTCTGGATTGAAAGTTCCGTATCTGTAGCATCCAAAACAACTCTGTTATCAGCTGCCGTTATAAGTATTGATTCTAAAATAACACTTGAAGTCTTGGTAGATACAGCCTTCATTACAATGCTAAAAGCATTTACCAATTGTGCTTTTTGAAATTTTTAAATTCATTGTTCCTCCGGTTGGCGATTTTTTTACTCAGGAAAAGAGCTCGCTCGCCATGATAAATAATTAAATATATTTTTAGTATTAGTATTATTATAGTGTGTGGATAAGTGCAAAAGTCTTAAAAGCCTTGTAAATACTTGCTTTTTAGCTGTTTTTTGTAAACATCACCATGTTTGGGAACTACCCGTATAATTTGGATTACTGTGGAGAAATCTTCTTTTTGATAGTTTCAATTGTCTGATTCAGTTCACTGTCAGAGACGATTCTCTTAGTAATTACATCCTCGGAATTGACTATCGTAGAGTGATCTCTGTCACCCTAAAAATTGACCTATTTTAGTTTGAGTATCATTGGTCATTTTCCTGCAAAGATAAACTGTAATATGTCTTGCAGTGGCTACCGGCTCTTTTCTGCCCTTGGCTTTTAACTCTGCCACTGTGATATTGAAATGATCCGCAACCACGGTTGCAATATATTCTGAAGTTATTTTTGTAGGAGCATCAGGAGTAATCATATCCTTCAGTACCGTTTTTGCCAGCTCTATATCAATCTCCTGATTTTTATTAAGTCTGCTCATAGCATAAAGCTTATTTAGAGCTCCCTCAAGCATTCTGATATTACTCTTTTATATTGGTAGCAATAAATTGAATAACTTCATTATCAATGTTTTTGCCGTCTCTTTCTTCCTTGCTTCTAAGAATTGCCATTCTTGTTTCAAAGTCCGGAGAAAAAATCTCTACTGCCACACCCCAGGCAAATCTTGAACGAAGTCTCTCTTCAAGGTTTTTTTAAGCTCCATAGGAGGTCGGTCTGAAGAAAGTATTATCTGTTTTTTTCTGCTCATACAATGCATTGAAATGTATGGAAAAAGTTCTTCCTGTATTGCATCCTTACCGCCGATAAACTGAATATCATCAATAAGAAGTACATCTACATTACGATATTTTGAGCGATATTCCTGTAAATTACTGTTTTTTAAGTGCATCAATATATTCATTAAAGGAATTTCTCACTGCTGACATATAAAATGATTGCCTCAGGATTGTGTTCCAATATGTAATGTGCAATGGAATGCATCAAGTGAGTTTTTCCAAGACCAACGCCTCCATATATAAAGAAGGGATTGTAATGCTCCCCCGGATTTTGACTTCCCGGAGATTCCGCTACAGCTATAGCGGTTGCATGTGCCAGATCATTACTTTTGCCTACTACGAATGTATCAAAAGTATAAAGCGGATCCAGATTTGCACTTAAAAAGCTTCAGGTTGTTTACCGGATGTCTCTTATTGTCTATCAGTGTATTTTGATATTTTTTTGTTTCCTGCTCCGACTTTTCTCTAAAAACAACATTACATTTTATTAAGGTAACTTCCTCTATGGATACCGAAAGGTATAGGGAGTATTTTTTTGTAACATAAGTTTTAAAAGGTTGTGAAGGAACAGTGATGACCAAGGTATAAACTCCCTTTGAATCCTTATCGATTGATGTAGGAATCATGGGTTTTATCCATGTATTGTATGATACAGGTGAGAGCTCATAATCATCTCTTAAAAACGTGATTATTTCCTCCCAACTGGATTTTATCTTATCTATCATCCTTTTTACTCCTTTAGGATAAGTATAAACTAGGTAGAGTATATCAAAAAAAGGTATTCATATCAATGTAAAGAAAAAAAGTAAAAAAAGAAAATTATCAACATAGATATTCACAAAGTTATGGACAACGTAGTTGATTAAAAACTATAAAATAAATTATCCATATTAAAAAAACGATAAAAAAATAGATGTAAAAAGCCTTATACACAGAATGTTGATAACGATGTTGACAAAGAGAAAATGGCTTAAAAATATAGCTAAAAATAAGAAATATCAACATTGAGATAAAATAAAATATCCACACACTATCAACAAAATGTGGATAAACTAAAATATAAACATTTGAATTTTTAAACAATGAAAATATACAGGTGAAATGTGGATAATTATGTTGATAAGAATTTTTAACAGTCGAAAAATCCGAGGGAACAATATTCTTACTTTGAGATAATAAAAAAATATTGATAAAACGGAGTATTAAATATATAATATTAAGTGCATTATATCCAATAGGAGTAGTAGCGAGAGGAGAAAAAAAAATGAGAGAGATTCTTATCAGAAGACAAAAAGAATGGTAATCATGGCTATCTTTCATAGCTATAATTATTATTCAGACATTGGTACCTATTTTTGGGATTTATACCGCTTGGTATAATGAACGCAACTATCATTCATGTGACGGTAGCCATAGGGGCAATCTTACTTGGATGGAAAGAGGGAGCAGGACTGGGATTTGTATTCGGACTGGGCAGTATGTGGAAGAATACATTTATGCCGAACCCGACATCATTTTGTTTTTCACCGTTTGCACCGGCCATAGCAGGATACACAGGCGGAATAAGATCTGTAATAGTATGTTTTGTTCCGAGAATACTGGTAGGTATAGTGGCTGCACTTGTTTTCAGAGCAATCAGAAAAACAGGGAAGATGAAAATAGCACTCTTGGTATCAGGTGCCATGGCGGCAATAACAAACACAATATTGGTAATGAGCGGTATATACTTCCTGTTCGGAGAGCATTATGCAAGTGCAACAGGGAGAGAGTTGACACAGTTGCCTGTTGTAATAGTAGGTATAATAGGAACACAGGGAGTAGCAGAGGCGATAGTATCTTCAATCCTTACTTTAGCTGTAGCAGGTACATTATTAAAAATCAGTGAAGAGCGATAAAGCTATTGACTTGTATACCTTCTTTATATATAATACTAGGGTGCGTTCTTTGGAAAAGTAAAGAACATAGACTTGAGAAAGACTAGACAAACTAAAAGAAATAAGGAGGTATCAGATCATGAAGATGACATTCCAACCTAAGAAGAGACAAAGATCTAAGGTTCATGGTTTTAGAGCAAGAATGAGTTCAGCAGGCGGTAGAAAAGTTTTGGCTGCCAGAAGAGCAAAAGGAAGAGCTAGATTATCAGCTTAAAAAAATAAGGCAACAGCCGGTAAAACAGATGAGTACTACATTATGTAGCAAAGGATTTATCTGTCGAAGATTACTTAGGGATAGTCTTATGACTATCCTTTTAGTTTATGGTAGTATTACATTTAATCTAATATAAGATGCATTTTGCATTTGAGGAGTTTGTGTGAAAAATTTTCCGTCTTTAAGAAGTAATGCTGATTTTCAAAGGGTATATAAGAACGGGAAAGTCATATGCCAATAAAACTCTTGTTATGTATGTATATGGAAATAATTTGGATTACAACAGGATAGGGTATATCGGTTTCAAAGAAAAAAACGGTAACAGTGTAGTCAGACATACATTTGCAAGGAAAATCGAGAGAAATTTTCAGGTTGAATAAGATGAGAAAAAAAGGATTAGATATAATAGTAGTAGTACGAGTAGGCGCAGATGTGAGGGATTACCATAAATTGGAGAGTGCCTATTTACATTTGTTGAAATCACATAGACTGGATAGAGAAAATGTTGAAGAAAATAAATAGCTTAGTATTAAAGGGTATGATTAAAGCTTATTAGATTCTATCAAAAAAATATTTGTCACCGCTAAAGGTAAGAACACATTGTATTTATACTCCTACCTGTTCACAATATGCCATAGAGGCTTTAAAAAAACATGGCATAATAAAGGGGTCACTACTTAGTATATGGAGAATACTCAGATGTAATCCTTTTGCCAAAGGTGGATACGATCCTGTGCCATAAGTATATTTATGGAATTTAGTAAGTTAGAAAATCTAATGAAATTTGGAGGAATTAGCTTGGACGTTGTACTGTTAACAAAGTCATCCACACCTATTATAGGTTGGTTTGCTGAAATACTTGGATTTATAATGAATCTGATATTTGATTTGGGAATTACAAATATCGGTGTCGCTATTATAATTTTTACACTGGTAATCAATATAATAATGATACCTTTGACTATAAATCAGCAGAAGTCACAAAAACTTATGGCTGTAATTCAGCCTGAAATAAAGGCCATACAGGATAAATATAAAGGAAAAACAGATAATGAATCGGCAATGAAGATGAATGCTGAGACAAGAGCTGTATACAGTAAATACAGTACAAGTATGACAGGCGGTTGTCTTCCGCTTCTTATACAGATGCCTATATTGTTCGGACTTTATCAGGTTATATACAGAATACCGGCATATGTAACCAGTGTTCGTAGCGTATTTGAGACTGTAGCTACTTCACTTATGCAACAGTCTGATTATATAAATAAGATAAGTGATTTGGCAAAAGCTGTAAGACTTCCTATAGAAAATAATGACTATACAGTTACAAATAAAGTAATAGATTTATTATATAAATTTACACCTGAAAAATGGACTACATTGTCAGAGACATTCCCAAATATGAGTAATGTCTTGGAGACAAGTATTCCTCTTATTAAAGCAGATGAATTCATTCCTCGGTATTGATTTATCAGTATCACCATGGCAGGGAATGAACAATATAAATGTAGCATGGATAATACCGATATTGGCCGGAGTTACACAGTTTATATCAACCAAGGTAATGACAACAAACCAGCCAAAGAACGGAGAGCCTGAGAATGAGATGGCAAAACAGATGCAGAGTATGAATACTGTAATGCCTATCATGTCAGTAGTATTTTGTTTTACTCTCCCTGCAGGTATCGGTATATACTGGATAGCTTCAGCACTTGCAAGAACAGTTATTCAGTTACTTGTAAACTACAGACTTAAAGATCTTGATATTGATAAGCTTGTAGAGTCAAATCTTGCAAAGCAAAATGCAAAGAGAGCAAAGCAAGGACTTCCTGCATTAAGCGCAAATAAGAAAGTCATCGAAAATGCAAAGCATATGGATGAAATTGAAAAGCAGGAAAAAGAAGAAAGAGCAAAAAAATACGAAGTGAATGCCAAGAATTTAAAGGATTCAACAGAGTATTACAATAAGGATGCAAAACCGGGTTCACTTGCTTCAAAGGCTAATATGGTAGCCAAGTACAATGAGAAGCAGGCAAATTCTAAGAAAAATAAATAGGAGGAAAGAGATGGACAGTGCTAGAGTTTCAGCAAGAAATTATGATGAAGCTTTAACCAAGGCTTTGATAGAGCTTGGAACCACAAGTGATAATGTGGATGTAGAGATAATTGAAAGAGGCACTAATGGATTTTTTTGGGAGTTTTCGGTGTAAAAGCCATGGACTCTTAAGGTTACAATAAAGAAATCTGCTGATACTGAGAAAAAGAATTCATCAGAAAAGAAATATGAAAAGCAGAAGGAACAAAAAAATCTCCTATTGAGAAAAAAAGAAGTAGAGAAAAAGGAAACCGCACCGGAAAAAGGTGGATACTGTTGTAGAGGAAGTTATAGTAGAAGAAAAAGAGGCTTCTGTAAAGTCTGAAGAATCTGTAGATGAATATGCACAGTTTTACGGTGAGGAAGAGCCTTCTTCTACAAGCAGACGAGTACTTACAAATGATGAGCTTGAGCAGATAAGAGACAGAGCTGATGCTTTTCTTAAAGGATTTCTTTACAGCAATGAATCTTCCTGCACATGCGGTATATAATTTCTCATTTAAGACAAATGAGCTTTCTATTGTAATAGAGAGTGAAGAAGACTTAGGCGTATTGATAGGAAAAAGAGGTCAGACTCTTGATTCACTTCAGTATATATTGAGCCTTGTAGTAAATAAGAGCAGCGAAAGCTATATAAGAATAAAGCTTGATACTGAAAACTACAGAAAAAGAGAAAAGATAAACTTGAAATGCTTGCAAAGAATATAGCTGCAAAGGTAAAGAAAACAGGTAAGTTCACAGAGCTTGAACCTATGAATGCTTATGAGAGAAGAATCATACATGCGGCACTCCAGGGAGACAATATGGTATCTACAAAGAGTGTAGGTGAGGAACCTTTCAGACATATAACAGTTTATCCGAAAAAGAATTTTCAAACAAAACAGAAGAAGCCCTAAAAGGGAAATACAATAAAAACTAGTCTTGTGAAAGAGGGCTGTTAATAACATAGTTATTGATAGTCCTCTTTTATTTTAGTAATAATATAAAGGTAATAAAATAGGATTATATAAATATGAAGAGAACAGATACTATTGCCGCTATAGCGACAGCACTTGGAGAAAGTGGAATAGGCATAATAAGAATAAGCGGAGAAGATGCCATAAGTATAGCAGATAAGATATATAGCGGAAAGAAAAGGCTGATTGAGGCGGACTCACATACTATCAACTACGGACATATATTTTTCGGTGAAGAGATAATAGATGAAGTCTTGGTAATGTTAATGAAAGCACCAAGAACATTCACAGGTGAAGATACAGTAGAGATAAACTGTCATGGTGGCATATTGATACTCGAAAAAGTATTGCATGCAGTACTGGAGTCGGGAGCAAGGATGGCACTTCCGGGAGAATTTACAAAGAGAGCCTTTTTAAACGGAAAGATGGATCTCAGTCAGGCGGAAGCGGTAATAGATATAATAGAGGCAAAGAATGAGTTGGCATTAAAAGCCGGAATCAGACAGCTAAACGGAGCTGTAACAGAGAATATAAAGACAATAAGGGCTCAGATACTGGAGCAGATAGCATTTATAGAAGCTGCACTTGACGATCCGGAGCATTATTCGCTGGACGGATACAGTGATAAACTGAAAAAAATAGTAAAGAAATTATATACAAGAATAGAATACTTAAAGAAGTCATTTAAAGATGGAAGTATTATAAAGGAAGGTATAAATACGGTAATAATAGGAAAGCCGAATGCAGGAAAAATCTTCGATTTTAAATCTTCTTTCAAGAACAGACAGGGCAATAGTTACCGATATAGCGGGAACAACAAGAGATACATTGACAGAGAATATAAAACTGTCAGGTATCAGTTTGAATATCACGGATACAGCCGGTATCAGACAGACTGATAATGTGGTGGAAAGTATAGGAGTACAAAAGGCAATAGAAGCAAGCAATAATGCAGACTTGAATTTGGTGGTAATAGACGGACTTTTACCTTTAGATAAAGAAGATATAGAGCTACTTGAAAGTGTAAAGGATAAAAATGCAATAATACTGCTTAATAAAGTCTGATAGAGAGCTGAAATTAAGTATTGAAGATATAAAGAAGTACAGTGATAAAGGATGTTATAATATTCTCAGCCAAGGAAAATATAGGAGTAGATGAATTGGAGGATATGATCAAGGCTAAGTTTATTTCAAAAGAGATAAATTTCAATGATCAGGTAATTATAACAAATATAAGACATCAGGAAATAATAAATGAAGTATCGGAATCTTTGGAAATGTGTCTTTCAAGTATCGAAGAAGGATACGAAGAGGACTTCTTTACAATGAGATCTTTTAAATGCCTATGAAGCATTGGGTGAGATAATAGGTGAAACAGTGGATGATGATGTTGTAAATGAAATATTCTCAAAGTTCTGCATGGGTAAGTAATATAATTGTATACAATTAAATAGAGGTTGTTGATGAATATAATAGAAAAAAAGTATATGATATTGTGGTAGTCGGAGCAGGTCATGCAGGATGTGAGTGCAGCACTTGCAAGCGCAAGACTTGGACTAAAGACTGTAATATTTACAGTAAGCGTGGATTCCATAGCTTTGATGCCATGTAATCCAAATATAGGTGGGAGTTCTAAAGGGACACCTTGTAAGAGAACTTGATGCACTTGGCGGAGAAATGGGAAAATGTATTGATAAAGACATTTATACAGTCCAAGATGTTGAATGCATCAAAAGGTCCTGCAGTGCACTCTCTCAGAGCACAGGCCGACAAGCAGGAATATTCCAAAGAAATGAGAAAAACCTTGGAGAATACTCCAAATCTAAATATATGTCAAAAAGAGATAACAAAGCTTATAATTGAGGATAATATATGTAAAGGTGTTGAAACCGTATCAGGAAGTAAGTACTTTGCTAAAGCGGTCATTTTGGCTACAGGTACATATTTGAATGCAAGATGTATATATGGAGAGGTGGCTGAATATACAGGACCGAACGGTCTAAAATCTGCAAATCATCTAACATCTTCTCTTTTGGAATACGGTATAGATTTAAACAGATTTAAAACAGGTACTCCTGCCAGAGTTGACGGCAGAACTATAGATTACAGTGTAATGCAGGAGCAATATGGAGATGATCCGGTAGTACCTTTCTCATTTTGAAACCGATCCTGAGAGTATACAAAAAAAGAACAGGTAAAAATGCTATCTTGCATATACAGGTGAAAAAGACTCATGAAATAATAAGAGAAAATATAGACAGATCACCACTTTTTTCAGGTGCTATAAAAGGAACAGGCCCAAGATATTGCCCTTCTATAGAGGATAAGGTTGTAAAATTTCCTGAAAAGGATAGACATCAGATTTTTGTAGAGCCGGAAGGACTTTATACAAATGAAATGTATCTGTCAGGACTGTCAAGTTCTCTGCCTGAGGATGTACAGTATGCTATGATCAGGAGTATAGAAGGTTTTGAAAATGCAGAAATAGTAAGAAACGGATATGCAATTGAATATGATTGTATAGATGCCAGACAGCTAAAAGACAGCTTTGGAGTTTCAGGGCTATTGAAGGTCTGTTTGCAGCAGGTCAGTTTAACGGTAGTTCAGGCTATGAAGAGGCTGCAGTTCAAGGACTTATGGCAGGTATAAATGCATCCATGAAAGTTATGGGAAAAGAACCGGTTGTAATAGGCAGAGATCAAGGATATATAGGTGTACTTATAGATGATTTGGTTACAAAAGAAAGTCATGAGCCATATAGAATGATGACTTCAAGATCTGAATACAGACTACTTCTCAGACAGGATAATGCGGATATCAGACTTTCAAAAATAGGCTATGAAGTAGGACTTATCTCAGAGGAAAGATATCAAAGGCTTCTTGAAAAAGAAAGACAAATAGATGAGGAAATTGATAGACTGAAAAAAATATCCATGTAGGGAGCGAATGCTAAAGTACAGGAATTTTTTTAGTAAGAAACGGATCTACACCTCTTCAAACTTCAGCAAATCTGGCAGAAATTATAAGAAGACCTGAGTTAAATTACGATCTTACAAAAGAACTTGATGAAGACAGAAAAGAATTAAGGAAAGAAGTCAGAGATCAGGTAAATATAAATATAAAATATGAGGGCTATATAAAAAGGCAGGAATCACAGGTAAAAGCAGTTTAAAAAAACTTGAAAACAAGAAAAATTCCTGTAGATATAGACTATAATAATGTAAACAGTCTTAGAATAGAGGCGGTACAAAAAGTTAAGTAAAGTAAGACCAAGCTCTATCGGTCAGGCATCAAGAATATCAGGGAGTATCACCTGCAGATATAACCGTATTATTGGTATATCTAGAGACCTATAAGGAGAAAAAAAGAATGTATAATGATATGGTAAAAATACTTATCAGAAAGCAATATTCTTGATGTTGATATATCTGATGAGAAAAAAAGAAAAAAACTGTATAAATTCTATGAGATTTTTGGTTGAGAAAAAAACAAGGTTATGAATCTTACTTCAATAACAGAAATCAAGGAGTTTACATATAAGCATTTTATAGACAGTATTGCTTTGGAAAAAAATCAGTAAAAGATCTCGGAAGCAAGAATTATAATATAGCGGATCATGGGATACAGGTGCAGGTTTTTCCAGGAATACCTTTGGCTATAGTATATCCGAATCTTAATATGACTTTAATAGACAGCCTTAATAAAAAGGATTAAAATTTATTAAAAAGAAACCTGTGAAATATTGGATATTAAAAAAATGTAAATGCAATACATTCAAGAGCTGAGGATATAGACAGAAATAAAAGATTATAGAGAGAAATTTGATATATGTGTATCCAGAGCTGTTGCAAATCTGGCATCACTTTCAGAATATTGTTTACCTCTGGTAAAGATTGGCGGAAGTTTTCATATCATATAAATCAAAAGGGGATATGAAGTAGAAATTGCCGAGGCACAAAAGGCAATAAAAAGTGCTGGGTGGAGAAACAGGAAATATTGAAAAGTTTGAGCTGGGTGAATACGGAGAAAGAATTTTTACTTGATATAAAGAAAATAAAATCCACACCTGATAAATATCCCAGAAAAAGCCGGTTTACCGACCAAGGAACCTATAAAGTAAATATATGTTTCACATGAAACATGTATTTTATCCATACAGTAATGTTTCATGTGAAACATTATACTGTATGGATTTTTTTATATGTATATATTATAGTCATAATGTATTTTTTTAACATAGCAATATTTTTAAGAAAGCACATATATCTCAATGATTTTTAAGTTCGGTCCTTTTTTTAATAATATATAATTATAAATAATTGAATGATTTATAGTGTGAAACAAAGTAATGTTTCATGTGAAACATTAAAAATAATAAATCTTATTTTAACTGTTATCGCATTGATTAGAAAAATACTAGTATGATAAAATATAAAAAGTAATTATATATCGAATGAATATAAGTACAGAATTTCAATTGTCGACTTATATTATTCTATAAAATAAGGGGTTTAAAAAGTGAAAAAAAATACCTAAAAAAATTTTAACTGCTATGGTGATTTCATCCTCTACATTGATAGGTGTATCATTATTAAATAAAATTACAAAAAAATTCATGCAGTTTCAAAAAAATCTTCTTGAGAAAGATAAAAACAAAAAGAGTTTGAATGGAGATTTGGAAATATAAAAGTACAGAAAAAAAAGGGCATGGTAATCCTATTCTGCTTGTACACTCTTTGGAGGTGGCATCATCATCCGAGGAATGGTTCAAGGTAATAGACAATCTTGCTAAAACACATACTGTATATACTATTGATTTGCTTGGTTGCGGCCTTTCTGAAAAGCCTTTTATGACATATACAAATCATATATTTTCCCAGTTAATCTCTGATTTTATAAAGGTTGTTATAGGCAAAAGGACAACAGTAATAACCAGTGGAAACAGCTCTTCTTTTGTTATTTCAGCATGTGATAATGACAGCACATTATTTGAGAAAATAATACTTGTCTCACCTGAAAAATTGTCAAACGGTCATCTTATACCGGGAAAAAGAGCCAGAACATATAAGGCAATACTCAGTACATCAATTTTAGGAACTCTACTATATAATATAGCGGTATACAAAATTAATATAAAACATAATATAAAACCGAACTTCTATAAAAAAGAAAAATTTACAGATGATATGTTGGATAAATGTTATGAAGCTGCACATAGAGGTTTGTCTCCAAAAGTCACTATATTCAAGTATTGTATGTTTTCTATACCAAGAAAAAAATATAAAAGTTTGAACTTTATCTCAAATAGATAACAGTATTATAATATTTGAGGGTAGATTTAATAGAGATTCTTCGGATATAACCAAAGAATATGTAAAGATAAATCCTGCTATTGAAACTGTGATAATAGATGGTTCCAACAAATATCCTCACATAGAGAATGAAAAGGAATTTTTAAAAAGCTTTGAATATATATCTATAGAGAATGTTTCACGGGAAACATTTATTTAAAAAAAGATATTATATTGGAAATTCGAAAAAAAGACAAGGAAATATATAGCTCTTTTTCGGATAAAATAAAGAACTAAAAATAATAAGAATAAAAAAATGTTTCACGGGAAACATAAATATAGAAAAGGACAAGCAATTGCTTGAAGGATATTATGACAAAAAAATTATTTCATTTGCAAATCAAAAAGGTGGTGTAGGTAAAAACTACTACTGCTGTTAATCTTTCAGCAGCTTTAGCGGAGGCAGGACAAAGTGTTTTGGCAATAGATTTTTGATCCACAGGGAAATTTATCAAGTGGACTTGGAATAGATAAATTAAATACGGAAAAAGACTATATATGAGGTTATTATAGGTGATGAAGATATAAATGATGCCATAATGAAATACCGAGGTGGAAAAATCTTGATATTATTCCAAGTAATGTGGATTTATCAGGTGCGGAAATCGAGCTTTTTGGAACTTGAAGACAGAGAAAGAACTTTGAGAAGAAAAAAATCAGGTGAAATATATAAGCAGTATGATTATATATTTGATTGACTGTCCACCAAGTTTGAGTCTTTCTGACTATAAATGCTTTTTATGGCATCTGACAGTGTGATTATTCCTATTCAATGCGAATACTACGCTCTTGAAGGATTAAACCAGATGCTTAGAACTGTAAATCTTATCAGAGAAAGACTGAATCCTACTCTTGAAATTGAAGGTATTGTATTTACAATGTATGATGCCAGAAATAACTTAAGCGGACAGGTTATAGAAGGTGTTAAGAGCGTTATATCTGATGAGAATATTTTTTTGAAACTATAATACCGAGAAATGTTAAATTGGCGGAGGCTCCCAGCTTCGGTATGCCAATAACAGAATATGATACTACTTCAACCGGAGCACAGGCATATAGAATGTTGGCATCAGAAGTACTAAGCAAAAGTGGGAGGTAAAAATGGCAAAGAGAATGGCACTTGGAAAGGGAGCGGATGCTCTTCTTAGAAATATTAATGGAACCAAAGCGGCAATTGACGAAACAACTGACAAAAATATAGAAGAAGATGCAGGTAAAAGGCTCCGGTGAGTTAATGGTGAAAAATCTCATTGGTAGAGCCGAAACAGAAATCAGCCCAGAAAGATGTTTGATAAGGAAAGCCTTGATGAACTTGCAAATTCGGTGAAAACAATATGGAGTATTACAGCCTATATTTGGTGAAAAAAAGTAGGGAAACAGATATGAAATAGTTGCCGGTGAAAGAAGATGGAGAGCTGCACAGGCGGCAGGACTTTCAGAAGTTCCGGTTGTTGTCAGAGATTATGATGAGCAAAAGGCTAAGGAAATTGCTATTATAGAGAATATTCAGAGAACGGATTTGAACCCTATTGAAGAAGCTTTGGCATATAAAAAGTTTGATTGAGGAATATAATTTAACTCAGGAAGAATTATCTGATAAGGTGGCAAAAAAACCGCTCTACTATTACCAATTCTCTAAGACTTTTTAAAACTCAGTAAAAATATACAGCAGTATATGATAGACGGGCAGATCTCTTCAGGACATGCAAGAGCTTTGTTAAGTCTTGAAGATGAAGGAAAAAAAGAGAATTGCTTGCTCTGGATATAATTAAGAGAAGTCTCAGTGTAAGAGATACTGAAAAAAAGTCGCAAAGGCTTTATCAAAAAAAGAAAAAAAGGTGGATCTTGAAGAGTTAAGTAAGGGGGATGATGATACTGCAAGAGATTTATCTTTATTTTTATAAGGAGTATGAAGACAGCATTCAGGGAGTTCTTGGAACAAAGGTGCATATAAACCAGAAAGATAAAAAAATAAAGGGAAGAATAGAAATAGAATATTATTCTCAAGTAGAGCTTGATAGAATAATGGATATTTTTTTAAGACATTAGGATAAAAAAAGATGATAAATTTGACAATTGATAATAGAGTTTTTGTTTGGCTTTATCCTGGTGGTGGCTATTTTTTTAACTTTATATTATTTATATCTATGGTAAAGACATAGAGTAAAAGTACAGAAGACTTTTTTCAAGAGTTATGATAATTTTTATGGCGGGTAAATCTGCAAAGAATCTGGAGGATATTATAATTCTGCTTAGAAAAGATATCCGCAGTTTAAAAAAAGTGAAAGCAGATTAAACAGAGATGCCATAAGAGAGCTGAACAGACTTGAAAGAAACTGTCTGCAAAAAAATGGGAATATTGAAAATATGACGCATTTGAAGGGATGGGTGGTAAAATTAAGTTTTGCACTCTGCCTTTTTGGATTACAGAAATTCCGGATATATAATAAACAGTATTCACTCCAGAGAGACTACTTTTAATTATAAAAAAATAGTTGAAAACAGTCAGACAGATCAGGTACTTACAGATGAAGAAAAAAATAGTATTGGAGCAGGCTTTTGGGCTATAGAGAAAGATAAAAAAATACGGCTATGAAAATCAAATTTCATAGCCGTATTTTTCTATATTTAATTTATTTAATCTTTTACTTATCTCAGGTCCGATAATAGCGGCAATAGCTTTTTTTATTGCATCTCCTATTAAGAACGGTACTACGCATAATAATAGTGAAGCTATAAAGCCCTTTCCCTGTTGTAATGAAAACCACATTGTACCAAGGAAATAACAAATTCCAAGTCCGATTATCATCCCTATAATATCAAAGGCAATACCCTTCTTTAAATGAATAAAAACTGAACTTGCATATACTGTAAATAAAAATCCGATAATATATCCACCTGTAGGTCCGAGTATTTTTCCTATACCGCCTGAATATCCTGAAAAGACAGGTAAACCGAATATACCAAGTAATAAAAAGATAACTACCGATATAAGAGCTTCTACAGGTTCAAGTACATATGCGGTCAGATAGATTGCAAGTACGCCTAAAGAAATAGGTACCGGACTTATAAAAACAGGTACGGATATGGGTGATAAAATACATAGTATGGCTGTCATAAGCGATACTATGGCCATTTTCTTTATTGTAATAGTCTTTGCCATAAAAAAATCTCCTACTATAAAAAAATAAAAATACAAGAAAATAATATTATAAAAAGCAAACAATTGTCAACCTAAAATATAATAAAGTTAACAATTTAAACAAAAACCTATTTAATAAAATGATTAATATTGAAAAAAATGTTCAGTTACACCAAAGTAAAGATGAATACTGATTTGATAAAAAAAACTTTCAGTATTCTACAAATGCAATAATAGAAAATCATCACAAAAAAACAGTATATGATTATTTGTAAAAACTCAAGATGAAAAAAATATCTGTAGTTTTTTTCATATAAATAATGCTATTTGCCAAAAATTTATGAATTGGAACGAAAAAGCATAGAATTCATTTCTTTAAAAATGTTATGCTATATAAGTAAAGAAGTGTTTTTAAAGAGTTACATATTATATACATATTTATGGAAATGTAGCTCTTTATTTAATGCAAAAAGACTCGGTATTTAGACTTGAAACCCGGCAAATATAGGGTGATAAAATAAAAAAATTATGGAGGTGTATTTTGTTTTAGAATTAGTAAAAAAAGTAAATATTCTATTATTTATTCTAGTAACGATTCTGTTTTTGATGTCGAAATTCTTCGCTATAGAAACATTGGCTATGGGTGGTGGAACTTCAGCTACTACGAATATATCGTATGTTGAAGGAACTCAGACCACTTCTCTTCCAGGGAAAGCCGGAATCATATTATTTGAATGTAACGGTATCAAGTGACACTTATACGGAACCGTATTCGATAATATATTTAAAAAGAAGTGAGTTCAATCAGCCAAGACCTGCTGATGTCTCAGGCTCTCCCACTATAAAGAATGTAGCTGTAACATGGGATGCTACATATTGGAAGATAAAAGTTACATATAATGTACTTGCACCGGGACCGATGGTATCAAATCCTTTTAGAGCAACTATGACAAGTCGTAAGTTTGCAAATGGCGAGACAGCTACTATAGAGACCAGGCTTTTTTTACAAAAGGATGGTGTGGAGCTTGCAAACAATACAAAAGCAAGTTACTGCAGAAACCTATGTTATGGGTGTAAACAGCCCTGATGATGGAACTATTAGAGGCTGGAGTAGAGGTGGAGCGAATACAAATGTAATCATATCTGATGATGAAACAGATGCAAACCACTCACATATAAAGAACGGATTTACAGATACGTGGTATACATATGCACAAAACGGTACAAAGCATGTAAATGATACAGAAATAACAGCTAGTAACTACGGTGCAGACAGAAGAAAGACAAGAACAATCCTTACTTTGCCATCAAGTATTATATGGGATCCGAGTCTACCGGATAATGCAGACTGGACATATGACCCTGTAGCGCATACCATAACAAAAGATATTGATATGCCGCCGGGTGCAATAAGCTATTTTACAAATTTTACAGCAAAACATGATGGCACTCAAAGTGTAAATGCATCCGGTTATTCAACTATTTATATACCACAGACCAATTATCTTATAAATGATGACGGTAGCGTGGATATGAGTACAGAAAAGAAAATCAAGAGTTTATAAATCCTATAGATATGCTCAAAAGATTTATCTTTTTTTAAGTGGAATATATTACCTGAAACAGATGGAAACGGACAGAATAATGCAGGTGACAGATATGTACACTTAGGTGCTAATGACGGTAAAGATAAATGGATGATAAATGTATCACAGTATTGGGGTGCTACTCCTGTTACAGGATCAACAGTAAAGTTTAAATCAATACTTGATACACCTAATGACAGAGTGGATTTTTACCGGTTATGGTTTCAGAGTCTGGGAATCAATGTTTGATGCGGCAAACCTTGCTAAAGTTAAATCAAAAATAAGTTGATAGGAATAAATGATGACGGTAGTGAAGAAGTTATTGCTACAAATATTAATTACACTCCTGTAACAAACAATGTTGATTACTTTAAGTGGGATACCGATCATTCCATGACAGCAAAGCATTATAAGGCAGTAAGACTTGATTTCAATGATGAGATAACTATTTCAGGTTATGCAGAAAAACGCTGTCGGTTTATTCTTAGAAACTAAAACTTACTCCTCAGGCAGTAACAACTATTGAAAACAGACTTGCAGCGGGACAGAACTATACAGCATATAATATAGGAAGGGTTCTTTCAAATACCGGAGACAGTATGAGAGAGGCTATAATAAGAAGACATTATCAAAGAGATTTTGCAAAAATCAGAATGGATAAGCACTCACAGAATATCAATGGTAATTCTTCGCTTACAAATGTTCAATTAGGTGATAATATAAATTATCATGTATATGCAGTTTACGATTCATTTGTCGGTGCTGATAGAACTGTGCAAAATGCAAAGGTTATATTCCTTGTCGATCCGGAGTTGGAGTTTGATAGTGCTCTGCACCATAATTATCAGGCTCAATATAGATTTACTCTAAATACCACACCACAGAGAGTGGATAATTATAAGGGTACCGGAAAAACGGCCTATGTGTTTGATTTAGATAATTTTACACTGCCAAAAGAGAACAAGTACTTTCAGCGGTGTAGATAGATTGTATTTTAACTTCAAGCCTACTACCAGTCTTGAAGAGGGTGAACACACTGTAGAAGCATTTATGACATGGGATAATAACTCAACCGATGCAAGCGGATATGCTCCAAATACAGTATATTCATCTTCAACAGTGGACTTCCTTGATAAGTACGATGCTAATAACAATGGAAGTACGACTGACAGACTTTCATACCAGAGCTTTAAGTTTAACTTTATTCCGCCAAGGGCAGTTATCTTTAACAAAAGAAGCAAAAGCTTACTACAGAGACAAATTATAACAGTGCTATCAATGCGGAAAGCGGCGATATAGTAGAGTATAAATTATCAGCATGGAATAACTCCATTGACAATGCCAGAGAACTCAATGTAATGGATATATTCCCATATGAAAACGATAAGGAAATAGTAAAAGACGAGCACGGTAACTATGTAGCCAGAGGCTCAAAGATGTATCCTATCTTGCAAGGTCCGGTAACTGCACCTGCAGGATATACAGTTTACTATTCTACAGACGCTCCGTCAGGAACAATAGAAGCAAATGCGGCCGCCAACTGGGTGCAGGCAGGAGCAATCACAGACTGGTCAAGCGTTACTATGTTTAAGGCTGTGATGAATAATTCTTATCAGTTGGTTCCGGGAAGTACAGATGTATTCACTTATAGAGTGAAAGATACCTGAGACAAAGGAACTTGAAGCAGGTTCAAGTGCAAACAACTCGGTAGCTTCATGGTATGGAAACAATCTAAACGGTGCGTCCGAGTCACTTATCTCAAAAGGTTACTATAAATAAATACATCATAGCCGGTAAGGCATACTATGATGTAGATGAAAAACGGAAGCTTTAATACAGGAGATATTGTAGCGGCAAAACAGACCTGTAAGACTTGTAAAGGTAGACGGCGGTGTTGAGACCGTTATAGATACAATACTTACAGACAATGACGGAAACTATACATTTAAAAGATAAGATAAGTACTGAAGGGTGATTATAAGGTATATATCGAGACTTTAGCCGGAGATATTATCAGACCTTTAAATGCAAGTACGGCAACAATGATAGGAAATGACTTTACAAATACAGTAAGTCTTCCGTCAAAAATGAAGGAAAATCAGGTACCTGTACCGAATGTAAACTGGGTAGAACTTGATGTTCCTCTTAGAAGAACAAATACAAATAAAATAAAGAACTTGGGACTTAAGTCGGTATACACAAATCTTGTTGTAAAGCATATAAAGAGGGATGACAATACCGAACTTTCACCGACAGTAACAACAAGACAGCCAAACGGCACACCATATACAACAGCCCCTGTAACAGATAACTTCTATGAGGCGGAGACTCCTCTTCCGACAAATGCAAACGGAGAGTATGGACTTACAGATACCACAGTAACTTACTACTATGTAAGAAAGGCTGCAGGAGATGTGACAGTGCATCACTATGAGGAGAACTCTACAACAGAGCTTGCAACAACGGTAGTACAGCCCGGAGCAAATAAGCTGGGACTGGCATATACTACAAATGAGGAAACCATAAATAATTATGAGTTGGTAGCCCAACCGGCAAATAAGAACGGAACCTTCACAGCAGCAGCTCAGACAGTGGATTACTACTATAGAAGAAAGAATGCAGGAAATATAACAGTTAAGTACTTAGAATCAGGAACAAATACTCAGTTACATGCAGATAAGATACTTGACGGAACAAAGAAGCTTGGACTTACGTATTCGGAGAGTGCCGAGACAATAGCAAACTTTGACCTTGATACAACAAATCTTCCGACAAATGATAACGGAGTATATACTACAGCACCTATAACAATCACTTATTACTATAAGAGACAGGATGCGGGAAATGTAGTGGCAAAGTATTTAGAGGATACAACAAATACGGTACTTGCAACTGAAGAGACCCAAAACGGAGCAGGAAAGCTTGGACTCCCATATACTACAGTAGCAAAAACGGTAGCAAACTATGAGTTGACAGCAAATCCTGCAAATGCGACAGGAACCTTTACTACAACAGAGCAGACAGTAACCTATGTATATAGAAGAAAGAATGCTGCAAATGTAATAGTAAAGCATCTGGAGCAGGGAACTAATGCGGTGCTTTATCCTAATGAGTTGTTGGACGGAACAGGAAAACTTGGATTACCGTACACAACACAGGCAAGAACAACGGCACAGCTTCCAAACTATGAATTGGTAGCGGGAGTTCCTGCATCGGTAACGGGAAGCTATATAGAGCAGGCAACCCCTGTAGAGATAATATATCTTTATAAGAGACAGGATGCAGGTGATGTAACGGCAACCTATGTAGATGATATAACAGGTGATGTACTTCACGCCCCTGAGGTACAAAGCGGTACAAATAAGCTTGGTCTTGCTTATGATACAGATCAAAAGAGCTTTGCAAACTATGATTTAATAGCAGTACCTACAAACAAGAGTGGAACATTTACTACAACACCGGTATTGGTAGAGTACAAATATAAGCGTGGAGATGCTGCAAATGTAAGAGTAAAGCATATAAATGCAATAACAGGAGCAAGTCTTGCACCTGATGAAGTATTAAGCGGAACCGGAAGACTTGGACTTACTTATACAACAGCAGCAAAGACGGTTGCAGATTTGCCAAACTATGAGCTTGTAGGCGGTATGCCTGCAAATGCAACAGGAACATACCAAACAGGAGCGGAAATAGTAGTAACCTATCGTTATCAGAGAGAGAATGCAGGAAATGTAATAGCAACATATACTGATGAAGCTGACGGAAGCGCACTTCATGCCCCTGTAGGACAAAGCGGAGACGGAATGCTCGGACTCCCATATGATACGGAGGTAAAGACATTTGCAGACTATGACTTGGTAGCTCTACCTACAAACAAAGCAGGCACCTTCTCAAATACAAATGTAACGGTATCATATGTATACAGAAGAAGAGATGCCGGAGATGTAACTGTAAATCATATAGAGGTTGGAACAGGTGATGTATTATATGCCTCTACAATACTTAACGGTACAAGAAAGCTTGGCTTACCATACAGTACAAACAGTGAAAACATAAATCTATACGATCTTATAACAGTACCTGCAAATGCAACAGGAGTATTTAGTGTAGGAGCCCAGACAGTAAACTACGAGTATGCAAGAAAGAATGCGGGAGATGTAACAGTACATCATATATCAAAGTATGACGGAAGTGATCTTATAGCAAATGAAGTACTTGACGGAAGCAGAAAGCTTGGTCTTGCCTACAGCACAAGTATGGCTACAATACCTGACTATGAGATATTTAGCCTACCTGCAAATGCGAACGGAGTATATACAACTTCAAGCCAGAATGTAACTTATGTATATAAGAGAAAGGATGGAGGAGAAGTAAAAGCCGTATATGTAGATGAGGCGGGAGTAGAGCTTGCAAATGCTGAGAATATATCAGGAGTGGAAAATGCAGGTCTACCATATACAACAACAGCAAAGCAATAGCTCACTATGAACTTATAAGTATGCCTGCAAATGCAAGCGGAGTAATAACATCAAGTCCACAGACAGTAACTTATACATATAGAAGAAAGAACGGAGGAAACATAAAAGTATTCTATGTGGATGAGGAAAGCGGAGAAGACTTGGTTTCACCAAAGGTAATAGAGGGAGCAGGAAAGCTTGGCCTTAACTATACAACAGATGTAGAAACAATAGAAAATCTTGATCTAATCAGTATGCCTGCAAATGCAAGCGGAGTATTTACTGAGGATGAGCAAACAGTAGTGTATGTATATAGAAGAAAGAATGCCGGAAATGTAACAATTCATTATGTAGATCCTGCAGGAAGAAGCTTAAGTGCGGATGATGTATTAAACGGAAGCAGAAAGCTCGGCTTACCATACAGTACAAGTGCAATAGAGATAAACGGCTATCACTTCTTAAGATCGGAAGGAAATACGGACGGAATCTTTAGAGTGGATGATCAGGAAGTAACCTATGTATACTTAAAGGATCCAAGTGTAATCATAATACCGAACCCTCTGATACCTGCAACCCCAAGCAATGTAACAATACCGGGAGACAGAAACAATGATTACATCATAAGACCGAACAGAGCGACACCGTCAACAGCAACAAGATCAAATGCAGGAAGAGGCGGAAGCGGAAGTTCCGGAGGATCTTCAAATGCAAATATAAGAGCTGAAAGAGTGGTACAGCTTATAGACTCAGGAATAAAGAAAGAGAATCCTGAAGCTAAACCTATAGAAACTCCAAATGCACAGCCTGCAACCGTAGACAGACAGGTTGTTGCAAAAGGAAGTGCAGTAGGAAGAGAGAAGCTGCCTGTACCGAAGACCGAAGACAGAAACAATATATATATTTATCTGTTGATGCTTACATTATCTTTGACGGCCTTTGCAAGAGTAAAAAATAAGGAAGACTAAATCAAAAAATGAGTCCCGATGGAAACATCGAGACTCTATTTTTTTAATGTCAGAATAAATCACTATGAGTTCCTGTTCTTGTAAGATATAAAATCAACTCATCATCTAATATTTCATAAATTAAAAAGCCAATCAGGAGTTATATGACATTCTCTGCATCCTTTATAATTTCCGCTCAAATAATGGTCTTTATATTTTTGGCGGAAGAGATTCCCCATTTGCCAAAATATTAAGAACAGTTGTTAAAAGAGAAATGTCGTAGCCTCGTTTTTGAGCTTTCTTTAAGTCTTTTTGAAATTTTGTAGATGGCCTTATCTTATACATCAAGCAAATCCCTCATCATTTCATCAACAGTGTTATAAGTTTTTTTCCGATTTTTGGGATCCGACTTCATTTTTTTGAACTTCTTCAATTCTGCAATTGTTTCCGCATTTGGTATGCCATAATCAATAACACTCTGCATATATCTGACTATATTCCCTTTTACATTTTCACCGTTTCCGGTAATGATACTTTTAAAGGCATTATAAACATCTCGATCCATGGAAAAGGAACAAGTAACGGTATTATTATTCTTCATAGTCAAAAACTCCTTTAAATTACTTAGTAAGTATACTTAGTAATCTAAGTATATAATTATAAAATCAAATGTCAATATGAATACTGATTTGATAAAAAAACTTTCAGTATTATAGAACTCCGAGAATAGAAAATCATCACAAAAAAAGAATATATGATTATTTGTAAAAAAACTTCGGATAAAAAAATATTTGAGGTTTTTTTATAAATAATGCTATTTGTCAAAAATTTATGAATGGGAACGAAAAAGCATAGAAATCATTTCTTTAAAATGTTATACTACATAAGTAAAGAAGTGTTTTTAAAGAGTTACATATTATATGCATATTTATGGAAAATGTAGCTCTTTATTTAATGCAAAAGACTCGGTATTTAGACTTGGTGATCGGAAAATATAGAGTGATAAAACAAAAAAACTTATGGAGGTGTATTTTGTTTAGAATTAGTAAAAGAGTAAATATTCTATTGTTTACACTGGTAACAATTCTGTTTTTGATGTCGAAATTTTTCGCCATTGAAACATTGGCAACAGGTGGTGGAACTTCCGCTACTACGAATATATCGTATGTTGAAGGAACTCAGACCACTTCTCTTCCGGGAAAGCCGGAATCATATTATTTGAATGTAACCGTGTCAAGTGACACTTATACGGAACCGTATTCAATAATAACTTTAAAAAGAAGTGAGTTTAATCAGCCAAGCGTTGCGGATGTCTCAGGCTCTCCTACTATAAAGAATGTGTCTGTGACATGGGATGCTACATATTGGAAGATAAAGGTGACATATAATATACTTGCACCGGGGCCGATGGTATCTAACCCTTTCAGAGCAACCATGATAAATGGTAAGTTTGCAAGGGCGAGACCGCCACTATAGAGACCAGACTTTATACAAAGGATGGTGTAGAACTTGCAAATGATACAAAGCAAGTTACTGCAGAAACCTATGTTATGGGTATAAACAGTCCGGATAACGGTACAATCAATGGATGGAGCAGGGGTGGTACAGATGCCAATGTAGCAGTATCAGATGATGAGACGGATGCAAGCCATACACATATAAAGAACGGATTTACAGATACATGGTATTCATATGCACAAAACGGTACAAAGCATATACATGATACAGAGATAAACGGTAATAACTATGGTGTGGATAGAAGAAAGAAAAGAACTGTTTTGACTTTGCCATCAAGCATAGTATGGGATCCAAGTCTACCTGATAATGCAAACTGGACCTATGATCCGGTAAATCATACCATTACACAGGATGTAACTATGAATGTAGGTGCATTAAGCTATTTATTAAAGTTTACTGCAAAGCATAACGGTACACAGAGTGTAAACGGAACAAATTATACCACGGTTAATATACCGCAGACTACATATCTTATAAATGATAACGGTACTGTGGATATGAGTACAGAGAGAAAGTCATTTGTTTATAAAACTTACAGGTATGTACCTAAGCTTTATATTTATAAGAGAAATATATTCCCTGAGACAACAGAGAACGGTCAGACAAAGGCAGTTGTTACAGGTGATAGATATGTACATTTAGGTGATAATGGCGGTAAGGATAAGTGGATAATCAATGTGGCACAGTACTGGGGTACTACGCCGGTAACAGGTTCTACAACAAAGTTTAAGTCTATAAAAGATGTACCAAATGAAAAAGTAGAGTTTACAGGCTATGGTATCAGAGTTTGGGAAGACAGATTTGATGCGGCAAATTTGGCAAAGCTAAATCATAATAAACTTATAGGAATAAATGATGACGGTAGTGAAGAAGTAATTGCTACAAATATAAACTATACTCCTGTAACAGATACAAATGAATTTTTTGCATGGAATACAGAGCATAGTATGACAGCCAAGTATTATAAAGCTATAAGACTTGACTTTGATGATGAAATAACCATATCAGGTTATGCTGAAAATGCTATCGGACTTTTCGTAGAGTCCAAGCTTACAGCACCTGTTGTTACAACTATAGAAAACAAGTTGGCAATAGGACAGAATTATACTGTGTACAATAGGGCATATGCTTTATCAAATACAGGTTCTGTAATAAGAGAAAATCTTATCAGAAGACATTATAAGAATGATACGGCACAGTTGAGATTGGATAAGCATTCTCAAAACATTCAGGGAAATCCGTCAGTTACAAACGCACAACTGGGAGATACCATACGTTATCATGTGGTACCTACATATTATTCATCTCTTGGGACAGAGAGAACCGTACAAAACGGTAAACTTATATTCCTGGTAGATCCTGAGTTGGAGTTTGAAAGTGCATTGCACCATCCATATCAGGCTCAATATAGATTTACCCTAAATACCACACCACAGAGAGTGGATAATTATAAGGGTACCGGAAAAACTGCCTATGTGTTTGATTTGGATAATTTTACTTATCCAAAAGGTGAGGCTTGGGGAGTGGATAGATTATATATAGATTTTAAACCTACCACAAGTCTTGAAGAGGGTGAGCATACTGTAGAAGCATTCCTTAGTTGGGATAATAACTCAACCGATGCAAGCGGATATGCTCCAAATACAGTATATTCCAGTGCAACTGTGGATTTCCTTGATAAGTATGATGCTAATAATAACGGAAGTACCACAGATAGACTTTCATACCAGAGTTTTAAGTTTAACTTTATACCACCAAGGGCAGTTATCTTAACAAAGAGGCAAAAGCTTACTACAGAAACAAACTATAGTGCAGCTATCAATGCAGAGAGCGGCGATATAGTAGAATATAAATTATCAGCTTGGAATAACTCCATAGATAATGCGAGAGCTCTCAATGTAATGGATATATTCCCATATGAAAATGATAAGGAAATAGTAAAGGATGAGCATGGAAACTATATAGCCAGAGGCTCAAAGATGTATCCTATATTGCAAGGGCCTGTGACTGCACCTGCAGGCTATACAGTTTACTATTCTACTGATGCACCTGCAGGAACTATTGAAGCGAATGTGGCAGCCAACTGGGTGCAGGCAGGAGCTATCACAGACTGGTCAAGTGTTACTATGTTTAAGGCTGTGATGAATAATTCTTATCAGTTGATTCCGGGAAGTACAGATGTATTCACTTATAGAGTGAAGATACCTGAGACTAAGGAACTTGAAGCAGGTTCAAGTGCAAACAACTCAGTAGCATCATGGTATGGAAACAATCTAAACGGTGCTTCAGAGTCACTTATCTCAAAGGTAACTATAAACAAATATATCATAGCCGGTAAGGCATACTATGATGTAGATGAAACGGTAGCTTTAATACCGGAGATATTGTAGCAGCAAACAGACCTGTAAGACTTGTAAAGGTAGACGGCGGTGTTGAGACTGTTATAGATACAATACTTACAGACAATGACGGAAACTATACATTTAAAGATAAGATAAGTACAGAGGGTGATTATAAGGTATATATCGAGACTTTAGCAGGAGATATTATCAGACCTTTAAATGCAAGTACGGCAACAACGATAGGAAATGACTTTACAAATACAGTAAGTCTTCCGTCAAAGATGAAGGAAAATCAGGTTCCTGTACCGAATGTAAACTGGGTAGAACTTGAAGTTCCTCTTACAAGAACAAATACAAGTAAAATAAAGAATCTGGGACTTAAGTCTGTATATACAAATCTTGTTGTAAAGCATATAAAGAGGGAGGACAATACCGAACTTTCACCGACAGTAACAACAAGACAGCCAAACGGCACACCATATACAACAGCCCCTGTAACAGATAACTTCTATGAGGCGGAGACTCCACTTCCGACAAATGCAACCGGAGAGTATGGACTTACAGATACCACAGTAACTTACTACTATGTAAGAAAGGCTGCGGGAGATGTGACAGTACATCACTATGAGGAGAACTCTACGACAGAGCTTGCAACAACAGTGGTACAGCCCGGAGCAAATAAGCTTGGTTTAGCATACACTACAAGTGAAGAGACCATAAATAATTATGAGTTGGTAGCCCAGCCGGCAAATAAGAACGGAACCTTCACAGCAGCAGCTCAGACAGTGGATTACTACTATAGAAGAAAGAATGCAGGAAATATAACAGTTAAGTACTTAGAAGTAGGTAGCAATGCCCAGCTACATGCGGATAAGATACTGGACGGAACAAGAAGCTTGGACTCCCATATTCAGAGAGTGCAGAAACTATAGCAAACTTTGACCTTGATACTACAAATCTTCCGACAAATGATAACGGAGTATATACTACAGCACCGATAACCATAACTTATTACTATAAGAGAAAGGATGCGGGAAATGTAGTAGCAAAGTATCTGGAGCAGGGAACAAATGTAGCCCTAACAGCAGATGAGACACAAAACGGAGCAGGAAAGCTTGGACTCCCATATACTACAGTAGCAAAAACGGTAGCAAACTATGAGTTAACAGCAAATCCTGCAAATGCTACAGGAACCTTTACTACAACAGAGCAGACAGTAACCTATGTATACAGAAGAAAGAATGCGGCAAATGTAATAGTAAAGCATCTTGAGCAGGGAACAAACGCAGTGCTTTATCCTGATGAGGTGTTGGACGGAACAGGAAAACTTGGATTACCGTACACAACACAGGCAAGAACAACGGCACAGCTTCCAAACTATGAATTGGTAGCGGGAGTTCCTGCATCGGTAACGGGAAGCTATATAGAGCAGGCAACCCCTGTAGAGATAATATATCTTTATAAGAGACAGGATGCAGGTGATGTAACGGCAACCTATGTAGATGATATAACCGGAGCTGTACTACATGCCCCTGTAGTACAGTCAGGAACAAATAAGCTTGGATTAGCATATGATACAGATCAAAAGAGCTTTGCAAACTATAATTTAATAGCAGTACCTACAAACAAGAGTGGAACATTTACTACAACACCGGTATTGGTAGAGTACAAATATAAGCGTGGAGATGCTGCAAATGTAAGAGTAAAGCATATAAATGCAATAACAGGAGCAAGCCTTGCACCTGATGAAGTATTAAGCGGAACCGGAAGACTTGGACTTACTTATACAACAGCAGCAAAGACAGCCGCAGATTTGCCAAACTATGAGCTTGTAGGCGGTATGCCTGCAAATGCAACAGGAACATACAGTTCAGGAGCGGAAATAGTAGTAACCTATCGTTATCAGAGAGAGAATGCAGGAAATGTAATAGCAACATATACTGATGAAGCTGACGGAAGTGCACTACATGCCCCTGTAGGACAAAGCGGAGACGGAATGCTTGGACTCCCATATGATACGGAGGTAAAGAGCTTTGCAGACTATGACTTGGTAGCTCTACCTGCAAATAAGTCAGGCACCTTCTCAAATACAAATGTAACGGTATCATATGTATACAGAAGAAGAGATGCCGGAGATGTAACTGTAAATCATATAGAGGTTGGAACAGGTGATGTATTATATGCATCTACAATACTTAACGGTACAAGAAAACTTGGCTTACCATACAGTACAAACAGTGAAAACATAAATCTATACGATCTTATAACAGTACCTGCAAATGCAACGGGAGTGTTTAGTGTGGGAGCCCAGACAGTAAACTACGAGTATGCAAGAAAGAATGCGGGAGATGTAACAGTCCATCATATATCAAAGTATGACGGAAGTGATCTTATAGCAAATGAAGTACTTGACGGAAGCAGAAAGCTTGGTCTTGCCTACAGCACGAGTATGGCTACAATACCTGACTATGAGATATTTACTTTACCTGCAAATGCGAACGGAGTATATACAACTTCAACTCAGAATGTAACTTATGTATATAAGAGAAAGGATGGAGGTGAAGTAAAGCCGTATATGTAGATGAGGCGGGAGTAGAGCTTGCAAATGCTGAGAATATATCAGGAGTGGAAAACGCAGGCCTCCCATATACAACAACAGCAAAGACAATAGCTCACTATGACCTTATAAGTATGCCTGCAAATGCAAGCGGAGTAATAACATCAAGTCCACAGACAGTAACTTATACATATAGAAGAAAGAACGGAGGAAACGTCAAAGTATTCTATGTGGATGAGGAAAGCGGAGAAGACTTGGTTTCACCAAAGGTAATAGACGGAGCAGGAAAGCTGGGACTTAACTATACAACAGATGTAGAAACAATAGAAAACCTTGATCTAATCAGTATGCCTGCAAATGCAAGCGGAGTATTTGTAGAAGATGAGCAGACAGTAGTGTATGTATATAGAAGAAAGAATGCAGGAAATGTAACAATCCATTATGTAGATCCTGCAGGAAGAAGCTTAAGTGCGGATGATGTATTAAACGGAAGCAGAAAGCTCGGATTACCATACAGTACAAGTGCAATAGAGATAAACGGCTATCACTTCTTAAGATCGGAAGGAGATACGGACGGAATCTTTAGAGTTGATGATCAGGAAGTAAGATATGTATACTTAAAGGATCCAAGTGTGATCATAATACCGAACCCTTTGATACCTGCAACCCCAAGCAATGTAACAATACCGGGTGACAGAAACAATGATTACATCATAAGACCGAACAGAGCGACACCGTCAACAGCAACAAGATCAAATGCAGGAAGAGGCGGAAGCGGAAGTTCCGGAGGATCTTCAAATGCAAATATAAGAGCTGAAAGAGTGGTACAGCTTATAGACTCAGGAATAAAGAAAGAGAATCCTGAAGCTAAACCTATAGAAACTCCAAATGCACAGCCTGCAACCGTAGACAGACAGGTTGTTGCAAAAGGAAGTGCGGTAGGAAGAGAGAAGCTGCCTGTACCGAAGACAGAAGACAGAAACAATATATATATTTATCTGTTGATGCTTACATTATCTTTGACGGCATTTGCAAAGGTAAAGAATAAGGAAGACTAAATCTTTTAAATAAGTCTCGGCTGAAAGGTCGGGACTTATTGTTACATTGTAAGAAAATAGTCAGATTTATCACCGGTAAATACAATTGACAATACAGATTTATTTTAGTAGAATTAAATACTGTGTAAGTAGGCGATGATATTTGCACATACAGTGAATAGGCGATGATGTTCACTAAAACAAAAAAATGTAAAGCAACCAATAAAAAAAGGAGGAAAAAGGAATGCCAACATTTAACCAGTTAGTTAGAAAAGGCAGACAGACTTCAGTTAAAAAGTCTACAGCTCCTGCTCTTCAGAAGGGATTCAACTCACTTCACAAGAAGTCAACCGATATCTCTTCACCACAGAAAAGAGGAGTTTGTACAGCTGTTAAGACTGCAACACCTAAGAAGCCTAACTCAGCGCTTCGTAAGATTGCCAGAGTTCGTCTTTCTAACGGAATCGAAGTAACAAGCTATATCCCGGGAGAGGGACATAACCTTCAGGAGCATAGCGTTGTGCTTATCCGTGGAGGTAGAGTAAAGGACTTGCCTGGTACAAGATACCATATTATTCGTGGTACTTTAGATACTGCAGGTGTCGCTAACAGAAAACAGGCCCGTTCAAAGTACGGTGCCAAGAGACCAAAAGATAAGAAATAAGAAAAAAGCTAGTCTTTAAAAAGGAAGCAAAGCTTTCAAATTAGATAGTGCCGATTTTTTGTTGGTTGCAAAAAATATAGGCACGAGGACGCAAAAAGCGAGTACCTGAGATCTAATTAAATATTAAGGAGGGAAGAAACGTGCCACGTAAAGGACATACACTAAAAAGAGATGTATTAGCAGATCCTTTATACAATAACAAGGTAGTTACAAAGCTTGTAAATACTATCATGTTAGACGGTAAAAAGGGTGTTGCACAGAAGATTGTGTACGGAGCATTTGATAAGGTTTCCGATAAGACAGGAAAGGATCCTGTAGAGGTTTTCGAGGAAGCTATGAACAACATCATGCCTGTACTTGAGGTAAAAGCGAGAAGAATCGGTGGAGCTACATATCAGGTTCCTATCGAGGTAAGACCTGAGAGAAGACAAGCTCTTGCTCTTAGATGGCTTACATTCTTTTCAAGAAAAAGAGGCGAGAAGACACAGATCGATCGTCTTGCAAATGAGATAATGGATGCAGCAAACAACACAGGTGCTGCAGTGAAGAGAAAAGAAGATATGCATAAGATGGCAGAGGCTAATAAGGCATTTGCTCATTATAGATTCTAATAGGAGGAAACCAATTGGCTGGAAGAGAATATCCTTTAGAGAGAACCAGAAATATTGGTATCATGGCTCATATAGATGCCGGTAAAACCACACTTACTGAGCGTATCCTATATTATACTGGTGTAAATTATAAGATCGGTGATACCCATGAGGGTACCGCTACAATGGACTGGATGGAGCAGGAAGCAGAGAGAGGTATTACAATTACTTCAGCTGCTACAACTTGCCACTGGACATTACAGGAATTTAACAAAGTAAAGCCGGGTGAGAAGGAAAATCGTATAAATATTATCGATACTCCGGGACACGTTGACTTTACAGTAGAGGTAGAGAGATCACTTCGTGTACTCGACGGTGCTGTAGGTGTATTCTCTGCAAAAGAAGGTGTTGAGCCACAGTCTGAGAATGTATGGAGACAGGCGGATACATATCATGTACCTAGAATGGCATTTATCAATAAGATGGACGTTATGGGTGCTGATTATTATGCAGCTGTAGAGCAGATTCATACAAGACTTGGTAAACACAATCATGCTTCAGATTCCTATCGGAAAAGAAGATGATTTCAAGGGAATTGTAGATCTTTTCGAAATGAAAGCTTATATTTACAATGACGACAAGGGTGATGACATATCTATCATCGATATACCTGAAGAGGTAAAGGATGAAGCTGAGTTATACCATGGGGAACTTGTTGAAAAGATTTGTGAGCTTGATGACGAACTTACTATGATGTACCTTGAGGGTGAGGAGCCTTCAGTAGAACAGCTTAAGGCTGCACTTAGAAAGGGAACTTGTGAGAACAGGGCAATCCCTGTATGTTGCGGTACAGCTTATCGTAACAAAGGTATTCAGAAGCTTATTGATGCTATAGTTGAATTCATGCCTGCACCGACAGACATCCCTGCAATCAAGGGTGTTGACCTTGACGGTAATGAAATTGAGAGACATTCATCAGATGATGAGCCTTTCTCAGCTTTGGCATTTAAGATTATGACAGATCCTTTCGTAGGAAAGTTGGCATATTTCAGAGTTTACTCAGGAACACTTAACGGTGGTTCATATGTACTCAACGCTACAAAGGGTAAGAAGGAGAGAGTCGGTCGTATCCTTCAGATGCATGCAAACAAGAGAACAGAAATTGACAAGGTTTACTCAGGAGATATCGCAGCTGCTGTAGGATTTAAGCTTACAACAACAGGTGATACAATCTGTGACGAACAGCATCCTGTAATCCTTGAGTCAATGGAATTCCCTGAGCCGGTTATCGATATCGCTATCGAGCCTAAGACAAAGGCAGGTCAGGCAAAGATGATCGATGCACTTGCTAAGCTTGCTGAGGAAGATCCAACATTCAGAGTTAAGACAGATACTGAAACAGGACAGACCATTATATCAGGTATGGGTGAGCTTCACCTTGAGATTATCGTAGACAGACTTCTTAGAGAGTTTAATGTAGAAGCAAATGTAGGTGCACCACAGGTTGCTTATAAGGAAACATTTACTAAGGCTGTTGACGTTGATTCCAAGTACGCAAGACAGTCAGGTGGACGTGGTCAGTACGGTCACTGTAAAGTTAAGTTTGAACCGATGGATCCGAACGGAGAAGAGACATTCAAGTTCGAATCAACCGTTGTCGGTGGTGCTATTCCTAAGGAATATATACCTGCAGTCGGCGAAGGTATCGAGGAGGCTACAAAGTCAGGTATCCTTGGAGGATTCCCGGTACTCGGTGTACATGCAAATGTATATGACGGTTCATACCATGAAGTCGATTCATCAGAAATGGCATTCCATATAGCAGGTTCTATGGCATTTAAGGATGCTATGAGCAAGGCGGGTGCTGTACTTCTTGAGCCTATCATGAAGGTCGAAGTAACAATGCCTGAGGAGTACATGGGTGATGTTATCGGTGATATCAACTCAAGAAGAGGTCGTATAGAGGGTATGGAGGATATCCCAAGCGGTAAGCAGGTAAACGCATTTGTTCCGCTTTCAGAGATGTTCGGTTACTCAACAGACCTTCGTTCAAGAACTCAGGGTCGTGGAAACTACTCTATGTTCTTTGAAAAATATGAGCAGGTTCCAAAGTCTGTTCAAGAAAAAGTTCTTAATGATAAGAAATCTTAAAAACCCCGGTTGAGTAAGTTTATTAACTTGCTAAATCTTGGTTAATACTATATAATAAAACAAAATTTACTATTAATTTTAGGGTTTAATTCAAGGAGGAATTAACAATGGCAAAGTCAAAATTTGATAGAACAAAGCCTCATGCTAACATTGGTACAATCGGACACGTAGACCACGGTAAAACAACTCTTACAGCTGCTATCTCAAAGGTTCTTGCTACAAGATTACCTTCAGAGACAAACAAGATCGTTGATTTCGATAAGATCGACAAGGCTCCTGAGGAGAAAGAGAGAGGTATCACAATCTCAACATCTCATATCGAGTATGAGACAGAGAAGAGACACTATGCACACGTTGACTGTCCTGGACACGCTGACTATGTAAAGAACATGATCACAGGTGCTGCACAGATGGACGGAGCTATCCTTGTAGTTGCTGCTACAGACGGTGTTATGGCTCAGACAAGAGAGCATATCCTTCTTTCAAGACAGGTAGGTGTTCCATATATCGTTGTATTCATGAACAAGTGTGATATGGTTGACGATGAGGAGCTTCTTGAGCTCGTAGAGATGGAGATTAGAGATCTTCTTAACGAGTATGAGTTCCCTGGTGATGATACACCTATCGTTCAGGGTTCAGCTCTTAAGGCTCTTGAGGATCCAAACGGTGAGTGGGGTGATAAGATCATGACACTTATGGATGCTGTTGACAGCTACATTCCTGATCCTGAGAGAGAGACAGATAAGCCATTCCTTATGCCTGTTGAGGACGTATTTACAATCACAGGTCGTGGTACAGTTGCTACAGGTAGAGTAGAGAGAGGTACACTTAACCTTAACGATACTGTAGAGATTCTTGGTATCCATGAGGATAAGAAGTCAACTGTTGTTACAGGTATCGAGATGTTCAGAAAGCTTCTTGATCAGGCTCAGGCCGGAGATAACATCGGTGCACTTCTTAGAGGTGTTCAGAGAACAGAGATCGAAAGAGGTCAGGTTCTTGCTAAGCCGGGTTCAGTAACTTGCCATAAGAAGTTTACAGCTCAGGTTTACGTTCTTACAAAGGACGAGGGTGGACGTCATACACCATTCTTCAACAACTATCGTCCACAGTTCTACTTCAGAACAACAGATATTACAGGTGTTTGTAACCTTCCTGCAGGTACAGAGATGTGCATGCCTGGTGACAACGTAGAGATGACTATCGAGCTTATCCATCCTGTTGCTTGTGAGCAGGGTCTTAGATTCGCTATCCGTGAGGGTGGTAGAACAGTAGGTTCAGGTAGAGTTGCATCTATCATCGAGTAATTTAAAATAAAACAAAGGGTATTATATCGGTTATACAGTGATGTATCAGGGATGGTACTAGGTAATCTATAATACCTGCGTATAAAAAAGGGACTCCCGAAGGAGTCCTTTTTTGTTTAAATATTTATTTTACCATGCAACCATACATTGCCTTTAAAACGTCGTCCTATTCGGGCTTCGCCTTGTAAATCATCCTTTTTTATAGCTACCGTAAATATAATATCACCGGATTCTATTTTAAGAAGCAAAACACTTTCTCCGGTAATGGAATTTTCTTCCTGACTTATATCCAAAATATTGCCTATAATACTGTACATATCGGTTTCCATACCGAAGGGCATAAAGAGAGTATCCACTATACTGTAGAGGTCTTCATTTTGTATTCTTGTATTTAAAGTGGTGTATGTAATCAAATCATCGGTGGATAGAGTATCTATAGCGGCTTCATCACCCAGTTTTGCTGCTTCTATAAGCATATTTCTGTTCATAAGTTTCTGCTTTGAGATTTCCATCTGTGCCAAGGTCTTTTTTATCGGTAATAATATTTTTCCGTCTGCGCAGAATCCGTAAAGAACGGTTGACTTTATTCTTGTACTTATATTGTCCAGATAGTCAAAACTGTTTGAAAGTCTGAATATCAAAGACATACCGAGTCTGTTATCATCAATCATACCTGAATAAAAGGTACTGTCTATATGTCTTTCAATGCTGCATTTGGCAGTAGAACTGACAGCAGTATCTTTGATATAGGGAAAATAACCTTCTCTGACAAAGATACCCAGATTTTCGAGATAACCGAATATACAAAGTCCGAGTGAAGGAGAGATATTCTTTCGTATCTCCCAGAGTCTTTCTTTTTCAGTAGTGACTATAATCTTTGCGGATGCTATATTTTCTCTCTGAATCTTATCCAGAAGTTCCCTGACTTCCGTCTTCTTTTTATACATTGAGAAACCTATGCTTCTTATATAATTTTGCATTATATTCCCTCTTTTCTACGGGATTTTCTTATTTCGTTTCTTTTTTCACCTGCAAACCATTCACGTTTTTCTATATCGGTTTCAGGTATAAGTCTCGGTACTCTTGAAGGTTTTTCATCTTTTAATGCCACATACACCAGATATGCCGTATTTACAAGCGATCTGTGGCCGGTGGCAAGATCCTCAACATAGCTGTTTACTCTGACTTCCATGGTGCTGTTACCTACATGAGTTACATTGGAAATAAGAATGGCAATATCGCCAAGATGCAAGGGCTTGGCAAAATGTATATTATCTATGGCAACTGTGGAAACAGGCATATTGCAATGTCTCTTTGCTGCAAGAGCGCCTGTAAGATCTATCCATGAGAGCAGATCTCCTCCAAAAAGTCTGCCTGCCGCATTTAAATACCTTGGACTGACTTGATAGGCCTGTTCACATGCCGATTCTTTTACGGTTTTTGTAATATCTCCGGGTTTTATACCGTCATTCCATGGTGAAAGATTTTGAATCATATCATCAGTTATATTTTTCCATATTTACTCCTGTCTAAAATTTATAGGCTTTTTAATTTATAATAAATTTATTATAAACTAAAGCCTATACTTAATAACTACGATTTATTTAATTTTTTTTCTTTATCATTTTTTCTTTTTTCAATAATCGACTCTATGACAGGAACCATGAAAATAGCTACGATACCGCCTGCAAAGCCGTTATTGTAAAGATTCAATCCCTTATAAACAATACCTACATTTAAAGCTACCGATGAATGTATAAAACCTGCTATAAGCCCTGCTATAATACCGAACTCTCCTGCAATAGGCGCCAGAGTGGTGGAAAGAAGGAGGGTAAGTGTAGGTGCCGGATCGTTAATATACCATTGTTTTAAGAATGCCGAGAAGCATACACCCACCATTACAGGTAGGATATTTCTCATATGCTTACCTGCCGGAGAAAATCCTACTATTGTAAATATAGATCCGATAGTAGGTCCGTTTAAATCACCTTTTGTAAACAAGACAAATAAAGTAGCAATTATTCCGTTTGCAGCCATATTAAAGATATATACGGCATCTGAATATTCGTGTTTATAAGTTCCATGCACTCCGGTTTCTTTTAGAAGATTAAAGTATGAAGGTATTAATTTTTTGCCGTCAAGTATTATTGCAAGTATAATCATATATGAAAACAGTACAAACAGTGCAACCGCAAAAAAAGCGGAGTATGTGATCTGTCCCAGATAAGTCTTGTTTCAATATCTATACCGAAAGAGCGGAATATGGATACAAGCACTGTAGCTATAATACCTGATGAAAATCCTACATTGTAAAGAGAATATCCCTTATGTGAAGATTTTACATGAATGGATATAGGAAGCAATACATATCCTATAAGAAGTCCGGTAATACTTGCAATAATGATTTCAATTACAGGATTACTATGCAAGGTCTGCATTACCAAAGTAATTGCAGGTGAAAGGCTGGTTCCGTATAAGCCGTAATAGATATATTTCTTAAGTGAATATCCATGCAGTCTGGAATAAATAAAGAAGCCGAAGAGTATCAGCCATATATTTACCACGTTCTTGCCAAAGAGTGAGAAACCGAAAAATAAGGTAGGAACTCACTACAATATGTCTGTCAAACTCTACCTTAAAATGGTGTAAAAGGAAAAAGTAAAAATAAGTGTGAGCGTTCCTGCATTAAAAAAATGCTGCACCTATTCCTCCGACAACAATATAATCTGTAATCAAAAGGTCGGGTTGTATGATTATCTGCCATAATCCCGGTAAGATTTCATCTACCGGGGAAAAAAAATCAATGCAAAAAAACCATAAAAATAAATAGGTACTGTAGAGATGAGCAAAAATCTCTGATTATAAGATAATGTTTTGGTGGCTCTGTAATGATCCAAAAAAACGCCATAAGAAACTCCCGTTTCAGGATTGCAATTAGTTATTTTTTTGTATGCTATCCTCTATCTTTTTTTATTATAATTATAATTAATACAGGATAGTTTAGTCAAATGTTTTAGTCGGTATAAAGAAAAAAATATAAGAAATTTACAATATTAAAAAGTCGCTACATAAGTAACAGCTTTACTGCGGGTGACAGGACTTGAACCTGCACGGTCGCCCACAAGAACCTAAATCTTGCGTGTCTGCCAATTCCACCACACCCGCATACTTGAAAAAAATTATACTTTAAAACAAAATTGATGTCAATAATAATGTAGAATATCAATCTGTATTTTTTAGAATTACGAATTTATTTTTCAGTTTGAAAATCTCTATTTTTATGGCATATCATATATGAAGATGTGTACGGGAGTATATGCACTGCAAGACAAATGTTGATAATAATTTTTAAAAGTGGATAAGGAGACTTATGTTTTCAGGAAATGTTCAAAAGATATTTGATGAGATAATGTCGGACAAGGAAAATGAAAAGTTTACAAAAGCCGGAATAAAGCCGCTGTTTTCGGCACCTGAGAATGCCAGAGTAATGATTGTAGGTCAGGCTCCGGGAATCAAAGCACAGGAGGCCGGAAAAGTACTGGTTTGATAAAAAGCGGTGACAGGCTAAGAGAATGGATGGGGGTAGATGAAAAGACTTTTTTATGAATCTGATATCTTCGCCATTGTACCGATGGACTTTTATTATCCGGGAAAAGGTAAAAGCGGAGATTTACCTCCAAGAAAAGATTTTGCAGCCAAGTGGCATCCCAAAAAAATATTAAAAGAATTATCTAAAGTTGATCTAATTATTCTAATAGGACAATACGCTCAGAAATACTATTTGGGCGATAAAGAAAAGTCCAATCTGACAGAGACCGTAAAAGCATATAATGAATACTTACCGAAGTATTTACCTATAGTACATCCTTCACCAAGGAATATGATATGGCTGAAGAAAAATCCGTGGTTTGAAGAAGATGTAGTACCGATTCTAAAAAATAAAATCAAAGAATATTGTAAAGCTGTAAAACCACTAAGAGGCATTGAATAAATCAATGCCTCTTTATCTTTATCCTACTGTATTTTGGTCATTTTACCGGTGGAGTCCACATAGTAATTGTCAATCCACTGATCCACAGCTAATGTTCCATTGTCATTTAAGTAATACCAAGAGCCTGAAGACTTAATCCAACCTGTCTTCATGATGCCGTTCTTATCTAAAAAATAAGTCTGATCATTGTAACTGATAAAGCCTGTAGCGGGTTTACCTGAACCATCAACAACTTTCCACTCACTGCCTGTCTGACTCCATTTAAAGGAGTTAGCGTCTGTAATTTTCATGGCAGCATAGCCGGGTACAGCAACAGTCATGGAAATAGTGGCAGTAAGCAATAGCATAGATATAGTTTTCTTAAACATAACTGACCTCATTTTCCATCAATATATTCAAACTACATTTTTGTAGCTTGTTCTATCATTATAGCAATATTTTTTTCGATTGAAAAGGGAATAAATATAATGGTAAGAAACTGTAAGAAAAAAAGAAAAGAGATTTCAGGAGAATTTCCATTTTGTGAATTGAAAAAGAACGGATAAAATTTGTAATAAAATCAAAAAGGCTTTGTGAAAAAGCTATAATACTTATAAATCTTATGGTATAATCGAATTGATATTTTATAAATATTTTTGGTCGTGATTTTGACTTGATATAAAATTTAAGTACTTAGAATTCAGGGAGAATACTATGAAAATTAAATTGAGCAATTATATTGCTAAAAGACTTGTAGAACTTGGAATAAGCCATGGCTTCAGTGTGACAGGCGGAGGAGCAATGCATCTGAATGACGGACTGGGACATCAGGAGGGGCTTACCATTACATATAATCACCACGAACAGGCCTGTGCAATGGCGGCTGAGGCATATGCAAGAATAAATAACCAAATGGCGGTGCTATGTGTTACCACAGGTCCGGGGGAACAAATGCAATAACAGGCGTGCTTGGTGCATGGCTTGATTCGATACCGATGTTTGTTATTTCAGGACAGGTAAGATATGATTGGACTGCCAGATACTCACGAACAGGCATCAGAGCTATGGGAGATCAGGAGTTTGATATTTGTAAATCAATAGAGTGTATGAGTAAGTACAGTGAAATGATAACGGAACCTATGAGAATCAGGTATCTGGTTGAAAAATGTGCCTATCTTGCAACACATGGCAGACCGGGACCGGTTTGGCTTGATATACCGCTTGATGTACAGGGAAGTTTTATAGAAGAAGATGAACTGATCGGTTTTGATATCGGAAATTATGAGTCAGGTGGTGACGGTTGGGCAAAGCCCTCACCATATAAGGTTGATGTTGATGACAGAACAAAGTTAGACCTCGGTAATGAGCCGAAACCTTTATCAAGGGATTTGCTTATAGAAATTATTGACAGGATAAGAAAAGCCAAGAGACCTGTATTTAATGCCGGAAACGGTATCAGAATAGGAAATGCACATAAAGAGTTCATGGAGCTGGCAGAACTTTTAAATATTCCGGTTGTGGTAGGGTGGAACTCGGAGGACTGTATAGAAGTAGACCATCCCCTATACGCCGGAAGACCGGGAAATTTCGGAGACAGACCGGGAAACTTTACTGTGCAAAACTCGGACCTTTTATTGTCGGTAGGATCAAGACTGAGCCTCAGACAGGTGGGATTTAACTATAAAGGCTGGGCAAGAGAGGCCTTTACCATAGTAAATGATATTGATAAAGAAGAATTAAAAAAGCCTACCGTACATATTGATATACCTGTTCATGCAGACTGTAAGGTATTTATGCGACAGCTTATAGATGTATTAAAAGAGCAAAAGACGCCTGTATTTGAAGGCGGTGAAGGTCTTAAAGGAATGAGCTGGAATGAAACGGTTAAGTATTGGTTAAAGAAATATCCGGTGTGCAGGAAAGAATTCCTTGAAAAGGATGACAGTAAAAAAGCTAATGTATATGCCTTTATAAAAGAGATAGGTGACAGGGCAAAAGAAAATCAGATTACAGTGGTAGGAAACGGATCTGCCTGTGTGGTTGGCGGACATTCATACATTATAAAAAAAGGCCAAAGATTTATATCAAACTCTGCAGTGGCATCTATGGGATATGATTTGCCGGCTGCAATAGGAGCATATATGGCAAATCTTGACGGAAAGAGATTTGATAAAGAGCTGATACTTATTACAGGTGACGGAAGTATACAGATGAATTTGCAGGAGTTGCAGACAATAGTGCATCATAATGCGGATATAAAAAAATATTCCTAATTAATAATGAAGGATATCACAGTATCAGACAGACTCAAAATAAGTTTTTTTGGTGACAAGCCTTTGGTTGGAATCGGACCTGACAGTGGAGACCTCTCATTCCCAAGTATGGAAAAAAATAGCAAATGCTTACGGTATAAAATATATCAGTGCAAAGACAAATTCGGAAATTGCGGATGCAGTTAAAAAAATACGTTTTAAAGTCGAGGGACCTGTAATCTGTGAGGCCTTTGTAACTACGGATCAAAAACTTTGAACCTAAGTCATCAGGTAAGCAAATGCCTGACGGAAGAATGGTGAGTCCTCCGCTTGAAGATTTGGTGCCTTTCCTTTCAGATGAGGAAATGGACGAGAATATGATAGTACCGAGGATGCCGGAGTAAACTATGAGAGTACTTATCACAGGAGCGGCTTCGTTTTTTTGGGGAGACATTTGGTGGAATACTTCCTTTCAAAAAGACGAAGAAGTGCTTGCTTTAATCAGAGAAAACGCAAGGGGCAAAAGATGAGCTTTTTAAAGTATGAAGTAAACAACAAATTCAAAGCTTATAGTTCTTGATATGAAGGATATAGAAAAAAACTGGATACAGATTTTGATATATGCATACATCTGGCGTGGGGCGGAATAGGCAAGACAGGAAGAATGGATAAAGCCGTTCAGTCTGATAATATAGATTTCGCAAAAAGGCTTATGAAAGTATGTAAGGAGAAGAATGCAAAAAGAATGCTCTTTGCAGGATCTCAGGCAGAATACGGACAGACTCTGGAAGATATACAAAAAGTATACGGTAAGGATTTTGACATCAAACAAATACCTTTACAGTATGAAAACTCATCCTGCTCACCAAAGTCGGAGTATGGCAAGGCAAAGCTCGAATTAAAAAAAGAGCTTAAAAAACTTGGAGATAATTTAGGCATAGAATATGCGCATATGCGTATTTTTCTCAGTGTTTGGAAAAAGGAGATCATGAGACCTCTTTAATATCTTCCTGTATCAATAATTTTAGAGAAAATATTGATGTACATACCGGGGAATGTTTACAGTCTTGGAATTATATATATATTAAAGACCTTTGTAATGCGATTTACCTGCTTTCAACGAAGAATTTAAACGGGAATTATGTGTTCAATATAGCAGGTGAAGATAATAAGCGGCTTATGGACTATGTAAAGGATATGAAGAGGATATTGAAAAGCAACAGCAATATCATAGTTGAAAAAAGAGAGGCTGCAAGTGAGGGCACACCTTTTTTAAATCCGAGTATCGGTTTATTAAAGGAAATCGGCTTTAAAGAAGTTTACGGCTTTGACGGCGGTATCATGGATATGTGCGATATCAAAGATTAAAAGCTATAGAGGAGAATATTTTTGAAAAAATGTATCAGTTGTAAAGGTTCATTACATGAACTTATGAAAATAGAAAATATGCCGGCAAGTGCACAGGATATTCCGACAAAGGAAGAGCTTGATAAAGACAGCGGTATAGAAGTATCACTATGTGTCTGTGAGGATTGCGGTCTTGTGCAGTTAAAAAATGATGCGGTTTATTATTATAGAGATGTTATAAGAGCCGGCGGCTATTCCACAACAATGGAAGGCCTAAGAAAAAGCCAGTATAAACATTTTATAGAGTTTGCATCATTGGAAGGAAAGAAGATAATAGAGGTAGGCTGCGGCAGAGGAGAATTCCTCGGCATGCTCTCAGACTTTCCGGTGGAAGGGTACGGCACCGAGCACAAAAAGGATCTTGTACAGATTGCAAAAGAAGCAGGACTCAGAGTGGATGAGGATTTCCCGGAGAGTGAAGATCATATATTTAAGAACGGTCCTTTTGATGCTTTTATGTCTTTTAACTTCCTTGAGCATCAGCCGCATCCTAGAACATATTTAAAAGCAATATATAATAATCTATGTGATGAGGGTTATGGACTCATTACGGTGCCAAGCTTTGAATATATCATGGAGCAAAAACAGTTTTCTATGAAATAATTCCTGATCATATAGCTTATTACAGCTTTTGAAAGTCTTACACATCTTTTTAAATATATGCGGATTTGAAGTACTTGAAAAAGAAATGGTAAATAGAGACACCATATCAATGATTGTAAAGAAAAGAAAACTTCCGGATATTTGCGGTATCATTTCAAAGAAAAAAACGATATTGCAACAGAGGTGCTTGAAACTGTAAAAAAATATGCAAAAAGCGAGTAAAATAGCAATATGGGGAGCGTCACATCAGGGATTTACCCTCTGTGCAACCACAGGTATTGCAGATTATGTAGACTGTATAATAGATTCCGCACCTTTTAAGCAGGGAAAATATGCACCGGCATCACATATTCCGATTATTTCACCGGATGAGGCAAGGAAGAGAAAACTTGAGGCTATAATAATAGTTGCACCGGGATATACAAATGAAATTGCAAATATTATAAAGACAACTTTTGAAAACGGAATAGATATATATACTTTGATGACTGACAGGCTGAGCAGAATTTAACAGTAAAACGATAGAAGGAGTTTTAATGAAAGCTGTTGAAGTATTATTTCCGGTTTTCTTTATGATGTTTTTGGGATTTTTATCCCGAAAGTATTCGTGGATAAAGCCGGAACAAAATGAAGGGGCCAAGAAAATAGTATTTAATATATTGTTTCCATTACTGGTATATCATGTACTTGCAGAATCAAAGATTTCAGAAAGCTTTGTACCACAGATAATATATGTGGATGCATTATGGATAATAATATATATAGTAGGAAAGCTTATTGTGGGTAAAGGAGGAAAATATGCAAAGATTTCGCCATTCCTCTTACTTACCTGTGAAGGTGGAAATGTAGCATTGCCTCTATACCTAAGCATGGTGGCAAAGTCGAATGCGGTAAATATATTAACCTTTGATGTGGCAGGTATTTTAATAAACTTCGGATTGCTTCCTATACTTGTTACGAGGGATCTTTCAGAAAAAGCTGATATAAGGGTATTATTAAAGAGAATAATCTTAAGTCCGTTTATGCTGGCGGTTATATTCGGAATAGTCTCCAATATGACAGGTGTTCAAGGCCATTTGATGAACAGCGAACTTGGAAGTGTTTATACATCTACAATAGATATGGTGATTACACCGATTACCGGAATAATCCTCTTTACATTGGGTTATGAGTTGAAGATGGAAAAATCTCTACTGCTTCCGCTTTTGAAGCTTGGTATAATAAGGATATGCGGATGTGTAGTTATAATTATAGGATTTTTTTATTTTTCTTCCCGACATATATGGCGGATAATATATTTAAAGCCGGAGTATTATTATACTTTATGTGTCCGACAGGATTTCCGGTGTCACTTTACAGATAAAAGCCGCTTGTAAAAAGTGAAGACGAAGAGAACTTTATATCGGCATTTATATCATTGTTTATGATAACAGCTTTAGTAGCATACAGTGTTATTACATTAATATATATAAAATAAAAAAAACTCAAAAAAATATTGTATAGGAGGATTTATGTTAAAAGCAGCAAAGATTTTTAGCTGTATTAGCGAGCAATTGAATGTTTTTGGAATAATGGTTTTTGGAAATGTTTTTTTCTGGCGACAGTCCGGAACGAAAAATCGATCCGAATATGACTGCGGATTTTTGTTTCTCAGACAGCAACCATGGTCGCAAATCAGGGCCTGTATAACGGTTTTTTTGGGTTTGGGTATTATCTTCGGTATGATAAGGAAAAAAATAAAGAAATGATACTTTTTGTCACTTTTTTTGTATTATAGCGTACTGCAGACATATGGAGCTTACAGTGTGGACTTTGCTATAATATTTAAGCAGGGAATTATACCGGCGTGACATTCATATTTAACCTTATAGCTAAGGAAAAAAACACGATACATTGCACTTTAGATAGTATAAAAAAACATAGAATAATATCAGAGTCGGGATAAAAATAATCCCGGCTTTTTTTCAGCTTTTAAGACCGTTTAAATATTTTTAAATTTTTACATTTTAAAAATGTGTTATTGTTTTTTTAAAAAAACTGTATAAATTTATTAATGATTTTTTTATAAAACATATGCTATGATAGTCGAGCACTGTTGATAAATGGATGATTTAAGAAGATATCGGAGAGCTTTAATGATATGGAAAACATGATAAACCTAAGTGTTTTTCAAAGCCCTTTGAAAAAGTCTTAAGCGACATTTTGATTGTAGAGTAAGGGGAGGTAGTTATGAAATGCACACATAAATGGTAAAGTATTGAACAGGATATGAATAGCGGAGCCATCAAAAGAAGGCTCAACAATTTTTACAGTTTTAATATTTTTTTACTAAATTATAATTATATAGGAGGAATAATGAATAATTTTAGAAAGCGACTGTTGGTAGCTCTTTTTATCATTTGTAATGGTTTTTTTCTGTCAATGAGTGAATTCTTTACAGCTTATGCGGGTCCGCCCGGCATAGTAAATGATCCGGATATTATGGCGGAGGTTACATACGACAGAAATGTTGTCAACAGCAGAGGAAACAGCGATTTCTATGTAGGAGAAGAGGTTTCGTTCTATGCAAATATTACGATATCATCTATTACAAGAAGTATCCCGGGAGCATATGGAGTGCTTTATATTCCAAAGAAAGTATTCCCGTACATAAGCTCAAGTAATATTTCTACATGGATAAACAGACCGGCAAGCAACTTTTTGAGCATTGACAGCTCAGACAGTGAGTTTCACAAGGTTAAACTAAAGTTTATAACACTTGGAGGCGGTACTACACAGACAGTACCTTTTAAGGGAACATTAAAAGATCGTTCATTGGCAAATGATGAGACCTATGTTATCCCTTATCAGGTATATGATGCAAATGATACTTTGCTTGAGAGTACCAATAATACCTTTCTGCAAAGACATATCCGGTAGGATATACAGATGAAAACAACAATATCAGAAGAGATTACTACTATGCAGAGGGTACAAGCAGTTTACAAAACAGTACAACTCTGGCAAATGATTTATCTACATTTATTCAGTTTAATACCAGAAGAACAAATTGGCCGGCAGCAGGTACATATCATGGTACGGAGACAAAGATTGTAGGTGGTGACAGAAGAAAGACAAGAGTTACTGTACAGCTTCCTGCAAATGAAAACTTTGATACTACAGATACCAGAAACAGCAGTTGGACATATAATGCAGCAAACCATACTATAAGTAAGGATGTAGAGTTTCAAAGTAACTTAAACTATACCAATGACGGTTTCAATATCAGATATAATAATCAGACTGTAGGTACACAGGCGTCTCCTGTGACAGTGGAATTTCCTATTACTTGGCAGTATGTAAACGATGACGGCTCACTGGATACAGCATCTATTGAGAAGTCAAAGAGTTCTGTAAGATATTGGTCTTTCCCCAGAGTTCCGGCAGCTGATAGAGGTATCTCTGCATATAAAAGTATCAGTCCGTGGAGATTTACTTTTACAGACAGAGATAAGACAGAGCATGTTTATAACATGGGATTTAACTGGAACTGGTATGTAGGTAATCCTGAAGAGTATCCTACTATGGGAGCATATCATACAAGAGTAAGTTCTGTAGTCGATACACCGGTTACAGATATGGAACTTGTGGGATATCAGATAAGAACTCTTAATCCTACAGGTAAAGTTGTAGATGCCTCAGGAACTATACAGACTATACTGGCACTTGATAATACACAGCTTGCAGCTCTTTCAAACAACAAGCTTATAGGTATAAAGGATGACGGTAGTGAGGAAGTAATTGCTACAAATATTCAAATCACAAGTACTGCAGATGAGGTCAGACTTCCGACTCCTAAATTCTATAAGAAGATAGAGCTTAGGTTTACAAATCCTATAGAGATTCAGGCTCCTACAGGAAGAGTTGTGGATATAAGATATAGATTCCGCTTTGAAGAAAATGCATATAATACTGCAAAAGCAGAGTTGGCGGCAAAGCCAAACAGTGCAAGCAGTTATATTCAGACAAGAAATGGTGTAACAGTAACCGGAGATAACGGTGCCGGAAGAACATGGACAGCCAGCGGAACTGACTATGCTACCTGGACAAAGGCTTTTGCGGCAGAGTATGAGCATGATACACAAAATCAGAATCTTGGAACAAAGTATCTGAACGAAGAGTTCAATATGACCGACAATGTAAGATTCCAATACTTTTTACCACCGGGTGGTAGAAAAAAATTAAAAAATCCTAAGTTCTTCGTACTTGCAGATCCTGCACTTGAGTTTAAGGGCATATATACCAGTACAGGCTATACTCCTGAACTTACACCTGATGTTATGAGTAACTACAGAGTTGAGTATAACTTCAAGAATACAGGAAAGACAGCTTATATATGGGATCTTCCGGATATAAATATTCCTGAGGGAAATGACAGATATAATAATGTATATTTCAATACAAAATTTAAGACTACAAGAAATATGGCAGGCGGTCAGAATACTATCGACACATATTTGTCATGGGATAATAATGAAGAAGCTACTTCTAATGAAGTACTCGGTAAGTACGAAGATGTACTTGACCTTGATAATGACGGAAACACAACAGAGAAGTTTAGTAGCAAAAAGGCTACATATCTTTACTCACCTCCGTTAGAGTTGATCCTTACAAAGAGATCAAAGAGAGCGGATTCAAGTGTTGCTCAATATTCATCGCTTACAACACCTGACAGTGAGCAGATAGTAGACTATAAGTTAAACATTTTCAATAACTCTATAACAGGAGTTAGCGGATTTACATTCTTTGATATCCTGCCACATGTGGGTGATAAGGCAATAGCACCGGATCAGCAGGGTAATTATGCTAATAGAGGTTCAACATACAGACTTGGACTTACAGGTCCTCTTGATCCTAATCCGAACTATACATATGAATACAGTACAACCCCTGTTACAGAAGGAAATATAGCTGCCAACTATGCAGGCGCTACATGGTCTTCATCAGTTTCAGACTGGTCAGCGGTTACTATGTTCAGAATAAAAATGAAGCCGGGATATACACTGGCAAGCGGTTCATCGGATGATATTACATTCAGAGCAAAGATGCCTGATACCACTCCTCTTGATGCTACAAACAAAGCGGTAAATACCTTTGCGGGATTTTCCGGAGACAACTATACAGGTGCATTTGAGGCACTCAGCAATGTCGTAGTACCAAAGAAGTATAAGATCAGCGGTAAGATCTACTATGATGTTCCACCTGCAGGCGGAAGCGGAAACGGTACATATCTTACAACTGATGATGACGTACCTGCAGCAGGAAGAACGGTAAGTCTTTATGATGCAAGCGGTAATCCGGTACTTGATGAATCAGGTAATCCGATGACTACCACAGCCAATGCAAACGGAGACTACGCTTTTGACAACATTTCAAGAGCAGGAACATACAAAGTAGTGATAACACCGGGAGTAGGAGATACAATAAGTACAAACCGTGTTACATCTACATCACTTATAATAGGAAATGACTTTGCTGACGGAACTCAGGGAAGCAATCCTGTATTTGAAACAAGCGTAACACTTACACCAAGTGATGATAAGAAAACAGCAAATGCAGCGCTTGTGGCAAGTAATTCTACATTGAAAGTAAAATATGTAGATATGGCAGGCAATCCGATACCGCTTGATGACGGAAGCGGAAATGTGGCCGATACAGACAGCGTTCACGGCTTTAGAGATCCATATACTGTAACACCGCCTACAACACTTACAGGTGTGGCTAATTATGAGTATGCGGAGCCTGATCTTACAAACGGCAGACCGTTGACAGGAACATTAAATCCGGGACAGAATGTCGTAGTATTAAAATACAAGAGAAAGACTGCAGGAAATATAACTGTAAACCACTTTGAAGTAGGTGGAAGTACACAGCTATATACACCTGCGGGAGCGGCAGCACCAAGTGCGGAAACTTATGTAGGAACGGAAAAACTGGGACTGAGTGAAAATCTTACAAACAAAGAAGCAGACATCGACAACTTTGAGTATGTAAGCACAGATGTAACAGGAGCACCTTCAGCGACATCGCCAACAGCTACAGGTGATACAACAGTTACATATCAAACAGCACCACAGACAGTAACCTACAGATACAGACGAAAAGATGCTGCAAATATAACAGTAAACCACTATGAAGTGGGAGGAAGTACCCAGCTTTATACACCTGCAGGAGCGGCTGCACCAAGTGCGGAGACAATCTCGGGAGCAGGAAAGCTTGGAACAACACAAAATCTTACAAACAAAGCTGCAGATATTGCAAACTATGAATATGTAAGTACAGATGTGACCGGAGCCCCAAGTGCAACAACACCAACATCAACAGGTGCAACAACACTTACTCACGGAACAAGCCCACAGACAGTAACTTATTACTATAAGAGAAAGAATGCGGGAGACGTTATAGTACATCACTATGAGCAGGGAACAACAACACAGCTTGTACCTGATGTAACATTAAACGGAACTAATAAGCTTGGATTGCCATATACAACAACAACACAGACAATTCCAAACTTTACAGTAGTAACAGTGCCGTCAAACCAAAACGGTACATACCAACCTGGAACACAGACGGTAACTTACTACTACAAGAGAAATGATGCAGGAAATGTTATAGTAAACTTTGTAGAGCAGGGAACAAACACTCCACTTAAGAGTCCTGTTACAATGAACGGAGCAGGAAAGCTTGGTTTACCATATACAACAACACCTGATACTTTCGCAAACTATGAGCTTGTAAGTGCAACACCTACAAACCATACAGGAAACTATCCACCGGCAGGAAATGATATCACAGTAACTTATGTTTACAGAAGAAAGAACTGCCGGAAATATCACAGTCAACCACTATGAGGTTGGAACAACAAATCAGCTTTACAAACCGGCAGGAGCTGCGACAGCAGGACCTGAAAACTTTAACGGAACAGGAAAGCTTGGATTAAGGGAGAACTTAACAAATAAGGCGGCAGATATAGCCAACTACGAGTATGTAAGCGTAGATGTAACAGGAGCAAGCGGTGCAAGCACACCGAAAACAGCTACAGCGTGATACAAACGTTACATATCAGACAGGAAATCAGGTAGTGACATACAGATATAAGCGTAAAGATGCGGCAAATATCACAGTACATCACTACATTGACGGAACAACAACAGAACTTTACACACCGGCAGGAGCAACGTCTCCGGGACCTGAGACAATAAACGGAAGTGGAAAGTTAGGGACTTACAGAGAAACCTTACAAACAGATCGGCAGATATAGCTAAACTATGAGTTTGTAGGAGTGGATGTAAGCGGGCTGCAAGTGCAACAACTCCAAGTGCAACAGGAGCAACAACTCTTACCCATGGAAATGCACCACAGACAGTAATCTATAAGTACAGAAGAAAGAATGCAGGAAACATCGTAGTTAACCACTACGAGGTAGGCGGAAGTACACAGCTTTATACACCGTCAGGAGCAGCGGCACCAAGTGCACAGACATTTGACGGAACAGGAAAGCTTGGACTTGTTGAAAACCTTACAAACAAGGAAGCAGATATAGCTAACTATGAGTTTGTAAATGTGGAAGTAACTGCGGCACCGGGAGCAAGTACACCAACAGCAACAGGAGCAACAGGAGTTACATACCAGGCAGGAACTCAGACAGTAACCTATAGATACAGAAGAAAGAATGCAGCAAACATAACAGTCCATCACGTAGAGGATGGAACAACAACAGAGCTTTACACACCTGCAGGAGCGGCTGCACCAAGTGCGGAGACAATCTCAGGAGCAGGAAAGCTTGGAACAAATGAAAACCTTACAAACAAGTCGGCTGATATAGCAAACTTTGAGTATGTAGGAATTGATGTAAGCGGAGCACCAAGTGCAACAAGCCCAAGCAGCACAGGAGCAACAACCCTTACACATGGAAACAATGCACAGACAGTAATCTATAAGTACAAGAGAAAAGATGCAGGAAATGTTATAGTAAACTTCGTAGAGCAGGGAACAAACACTCCACTTAAGAGTCCTGTTACAATGAACGGAGCTAATAAGCTTGGTTTACCATATACAACAACACCTGATACTTTTGCAAACTATGAGCTTGTAAGTGCAACACCTGCAAACCATACAGGAAACTATCCACCGGCAGGAAATGATATCACTGTAACTTATGTATATAAGCGTAAGAACTCAGGAAATATCACAGTAAATCACTACGAGGTAGGAACAACAAATCAGCTTTACAAACCGGCAGGGAGCGACGGCACCAAGTGCACAGACTTTCGACGGAAGCAGGAAAGCTTGGATTAAGTGAAAACCTCACAAATAAGGAAGCAGATATAGCCAACTATGAGTTTGTAAATGTAGATGTAACAGGAGCAAGCGGTGCAAGCACACCGACAGCAAGCGGAGATACTACAGTTACATATCAGACAGGCAATCAGGTAGTAAACTATTACTACAAGAGAAAAGATGCTTCAAATATAACAATACATCACGTAGAGGATGGAACAAATACAGAGCTTTACACACCTGCAGGAGCTGCCGGCCCAAGTGCAGAGGTCATCTCAGGAGCAGGAAAGCTTGGAACAAATGAAAACCTTACAAACAAGTCGGCAGATATAGCAAACTATGAGTTTGTAAGCGTGGATGTAAGCGGAGCGCCAAGTGCAACAACCCCAAGTGCAACAGGAGCAACAACCCTTACCCATGGAAACAGTCCACAGACTGTTATCTATAAATACAGAAGAAAAGACGTTGGAAATGTTATAGTTCACCATTACGAGCAGGGAACAACAACACCCTGTATCACCTGATGAGAACTTAAGCGGAGTAGGAAAGTCAGGACTTACATACACAACAAGCCCTGCAACAGTAGCAAACTACACAGTAGTAAGCAGCACTCCAACAAACCACACAGGAACATATCCAAATACCGGAACAACAGTAGTAACATATGAGTACAAGAGAAACGATGCAGGAAATGTTATAGTACATCACTACGAGGATGGAACAACAACTCCGCTCGTACCTGATATCACAATGAACGGTACAGGAAAGCTCGGACTTCCATATACAACTACAGATCAAAATATTCCAAACTTTACACTGGTGAGCACACCGGCAAATCAGAATGGAACATATACAACCGGTAATCAGACAGTAACTTATTACTATAAGAGAAATGATGCAGGAAATGTATTGGTACACCACGTAGAGCAAGGCACAACAACATCAGTAGCCCCTGATGAGACCTTAAACGGAGCCGGCAAAGCAGGCTTACCATATACAACAATCCCTGCAACAGTAGCAAACTACACAGTAGTAAGCACAACCCCGACAGATCATACAGGAACATATCCTAATACAGGAACAACAGTAGTAACATATGAGTATGTAAGAAACAATGCAGGAGATGTAGTAGTACACCACTATGAAGAGGGAACTACAACACCGCTTGTACCTGATACCACTCTAAACGGAACAGGAAAGCTCGGATTACCATATACAACTACAGAGCATAGTATTCCGAACTTTACATTGGTAGCCCAACCGACAAATAAGAACGGAACCTATACTACAGGAAACCAGACTGTAACTTATTTCTATAGAAGAAATGATGCAGGAAATGTATTAGTACATCACTTAGAACCGGGAACAACAACATCTGTATCACCTGATGAAAACTTAAGTGGTGCAGGAAAGTCAGGACTTCCATATACAACAAGCCCTGCAAATGTAACAAACTTTACAGTAGTAAAGTGCGACACCCGACAGGACATACAGGAACATATCCTGCTACAGGAACAACAGAGTAACATATCTTTACACAAGAAATGATGCTCAGAGTATAACTGTAAAATATGTAGAACAGGGAACAGGAACACCTCTGGATACAGATGATGTAATGGGAGGAGTCGGAAAACTCGGACTTCCATACACAACAACAGAGAAGAACATCCCTAACTATGAGTTGGTAGCACAACCTGCTAATAAGAACGGAACATATACAAATACACCACAGACAGTAATCTATGAATATAGAAGAATGCCTGCCGGAGATGTGACAACCATATATGTAGATGAGGACGGAAATGAGATAGATATACCTGAGACCCAAAACGGAACAGGAAAGCTTGGCCTTCCATACACAACTACATCAAAGACAATACCGAACTTCACATTAGTGAGCGTACCGTCTAACGCAAACGGAACATTCACACCGGGACCACAGACAGTAACCTATGTATATAGAAGAGCTGATGCGGGAGATGTAACCGTATACCACAAATCAGTATATGATAACAGCGACTTAAGCACACCGACAGTACTTGACGGAAGCAGAAAGCTTGGATTACCATATACAACAACCCCTGAGACTTACTCAGACTATGAGATAGATACAGTACCGTCTAACGCAACAGGAACATTTGTAAGCGGAAGCCAAACTGTAACATATCTATATAAGAGAAAGCAGTCAGGCGGAGTAACAGTAAATTATCTGGACAATCATGGAAACAGAATTGAGACACCTGATACAATAACAGGAACAGATAATGTAGGCTTGCCATACACAACAACCCTAAGGTTATACCTAATTACACACTTATAGTAGTACCGGGTAACGCAAACGGAACATTTACAGTAGATCCTATAACTGTAAACTATATCTATAAGAGAGATGATGCGGGAGATGTTGTAGTAGAGCATATAGATGAAAACGGAAATGTACCTTTAGAGAGCCCTGAGGTACTTGACGGAAGAGAGAAACTTGGAGAGAACTATACAACAAGTTCAAAGGTATTCGATAATTACGATCTGATAAGTGTACCAGGTAACGCAACAGGAACATTTACAAGCGGAAGTCAGACTGTAACATATGTGTACAGAAGAAGAGATGCAGGAGACGTAATTGCCCATTACGTAGATACTGCAGGAATACCGATAGAAAGTGATGAAATACTTGATGGAACAAGAAGCCTCGGCCTGCCATATGCAACAGCGGCAAAGGCAATAGACGGATATAGTTTATACCTTGTACAGGGAGCAGAGACAGGAGTATTCAGTTCAGGAAGAATAGAAGTAACATACATCTATAAGAAGGACCCAAGTGTTATAGTAATACCGGGACCTGTAACGCCTGTAACTCCGATAAACCCAAGCCCGATAAATCCGATTAACCCGATTAATCCGATAAACCCTGTAACACCGGTAAATCCAAGTACACCTACAACACCTACCACCCCAACAACACCTACAACCCCGATAAGAGTGGCAACCCCAAGCCAGATCACAATACCGGGAAGAGATGAGGATGTAGTTATCAGACCGACAAGACCTTTAGCGACACCGTCAATAGCGACAAGCTCAAACACAAGCAGAGGTGGAAGGGAAGCACAAGTTCAGGTGGAACATCGAGTGTAAGACCGGGACAGGTAAGTGTAGATAACAAAGTAACATCAAAGAATGCAATAGAAGAGCCTGTGATCTTGATAGACACACCAACACCTACCAAGAATCCACAGCCACAGAAAGTGACCCCTGTACCAAGCAGTACAAGAATGGCACTTGCAGTACCAAAGACAGAGGACAGAAAGGACGTAAGAGGATATGTATTTATTCTAATGAGTTCAATCGCAGCTGCAATGGCACTGGCATTCAAGAAAAAAGAAGAAAGATAATTTTTCGGTCCCCGACTTTATGTCGGGGGCTTTTTTATTATTGAAAAATAGAATATGGTATTTGCAGAATAAATGATGTAGATAATCGAGATAATAAAAAAGTCTGTCGCTTACGATTTATTAAATCGTAAAGTCGACAGACAATAAAGTATTATTTAGAAATCTTCCCATCCGTCAATGGAAGAACTCATATTATAACTTGTAACAGTTCCTTCAAAGAAATTAGACTTAACATTACCTTCGCCCTCGGTATCGGCAAATCTTTCCAAATGCTTATAAGGATTTTTTTAGTAAAACCTGAATATAGAGGCTCCAGGCCTAAAGACTTTAATCTTTCATTAGCCAGCCATTTTTGTATAACCCTCAGTTGTCTGAGAAGTTATACCAAGTACACGATTTCCTATTATATGCTCTGTCCAGTTAATTTCCTGCTCAACAGCAGTATTAAACATGGAATAGATCGTTTCTGTCGAGAAAAAAACTCAGGGATAATCATTCTTTATTTCTTTAACAATACTTCTAAATAAAACAACATGTGAGAGCTCATCTCTGTTTATCAGTCTTATAATATCAGAGGTACCCACCATCTTATTCCTGCTTGCAAGAAGATAGAAGAAGTTAAAAGCCGTTATAGAAATACAGTGATTCAAGCAAATAGTTTGCTATTATGACCTTTAGCAAAGTTCTCATCGGACTGATTATCTATAAAATCCTGATAGATCTTTGCAATAAAACTGTTTCTTTCAAATAATATCTTATCATCTCTCCATTTGTCATAGATCAGATCTCTGCTCTGCTTTGGAAGTATGGACTCAATTATATACTGATAAGATTGAGAGTGAATGGACTCCTGGAAAGTCTGTATAGCCAGCAATAAATTCACCTCAGGTGCTGTGACATGGTCTGAAATATTAGGAATATTATTTGTCTGTATACTGTCAAGGAAAAATCAAAAAAAGGAAAGTATTCCGTCATAGGCTTCCCTTTCAGGTAAGGTCAAATTTTCATAGTCATTTTTATCCTTGGTTAAATCCACCTTTTCAGGTATCCAGAAATTTGCCATCATAGTTCTGTAAAGGTGATTGGCCCACTGAAATCTGACATTATTAAGGTTAAAAAGATTTGTTGAATTACCCTTTATAATTTTTCCTTGCACTTAATGTATCATCACCTGCCGGATTAAATAATTTCTTTCTATCCACTACAGCTTTCGCACTCCTCTTTATCTGAAATAGTATTCGTATTCTTTTTGAATTGTTCTTATATAATAAACACTCTTACAGCCTTCTTCCCAGGCAGTCATTAAAGTGTCATAAATATCTTTTGCTTTAATATTTTTGTTTAAGTCAAAGACCATTTCCATAGATACACCCTGTGTTATCCATGAACCTATCTTTTGCCATTATCTTTACATAGCTGATAGGGTTTACATTTTTAAACTCAGGATAGAACCATGCTCTGTCCTTCAAATGCTTAACAGTTCTGGGTATTGCTCCTCTTTGATTCTTTTTCAATATAAAAATCTTGAGAATGTCGGAGTTACAGAAGCAGTCGATCCCATTAACAAAGATGTGGAAGTATTAGGTGCTATCGCTGTAAGCTCACCGTTTCTTAGACCGTTAGCCTCTACCAGATAAAAAGCCTCATTCCATTCATCTTTGAATTTGGAATTTGCTCCATACCATTCTCTTTTCTTGCCGAAGAATATACCCTGATCCCATTTGGAACCCTTAAAGGCCTTTGTAAGCTCCTCTTTCTTTTGCCAGCAATGCGGAAGACTTTACGGAATAAAGTGCTATTCTTTCAAACAGTTCATTTATCTCATTTATAGAGTCTTCATAAATCATATATTCTCTTGCCAGAGTAGTCTGCAAGTCCCATTGCACCGACACCTACTGTTCTATAAAGTAAGTTATGCTTATTGGATTCTTTTAAAGGAGTAACTGTCAAATCTATAGTATTATCCAAAGCTCTTATTGCAAGGGCGACATGCTTTTCAATCTCATCAGATGTAAGTTCAGCCAGATTAAGAGAAATAAGGTTGCAAGTGTGAATCTCACCCATATCACTTTTTCTGACAGCTGTATTGCCGTCAACTTCTTCCTCAAAATTGACAGTAGGTTTGAAGTTTGAAAAGCTCTCCATACAGAGATTTCCGTTACCTATCATGCCCATGTGAGAGTTGTGATTTACCTCATTTGCTCTGTCTTTAAAGAATATATAAGGCATGCCGGTTTCAAGCTGAGTTTTCATAATACTTTTAAACAGATCTTTGGCATTTAAAATCTTTTTAAGCTTGATATTATCGTCCTTTTCAAGCTTTTCATAGATTGATTCAAACTCATAACCATAAAGCTCACAAAGTTCAACACCGTATTTTCTTCTTATTTCATATGGATCAAGTAAAGTCCAGGATTCATTGTTTTTAACTCTCTTCATAAAGAGATTGGAACACACTACCTGTGGATAGATATCATAAGCTTTTCCTCTCTGGTCACCGTTTTCGGTTTGTAGTTCAAGGAATGATTCAATATCCAAATGCCAAGTATCCAAAGCTACTGTAGCGGCTCCGGCTCTTCTTCCCTGTTGATTTACCGCAACAGCTGTATCATTTATTATTCTGATCCATGGTACAACACCGCCGCTTGCATTGTAATAACCGTTTACCATAGAGCCTTTTGCTCTTATTCTCGAAACATTTACACCGACTCCACCGCCGTTTTTACTGATTCTTGCCAAAGAGTCGATATTATAGAAGATAGACTCTATATTGTCATCTATTGCTGTAATAAAGCATGATGACAGATTTCCGTCAGGGACTCTAAGGTTTGCAAGCATAGGAGTCGCAAGTGAGAGCTTTCTGAGAGATAATGCATTATAGAACTCTTTTACTATATTTACTCTTGTTTCACCGGGCTCTTCATTTAAAGCCAGCATCATGGATATTGCCATAAATGTTTCTTGAGGCAACTCATAAGTTTTGCCTTCATGCTTAATTAAATATCTGTTAACAAGCATATTTGCCCCTGCATAGTCATAGACCATATCTCTGTCTATATCTATAAGTGGGGCAATTTGATCCAATTCTTCTTTGCTGTAGGTTAAAAGTCTTTCATCATACAGTCCCAAGTTCAACCATATGCTTTTATAGTTTTTGGAAAAAAATCACCGTAAGAAAAAAATTTCTTGAGTGGAAAACTTCTCTTTCAGCTTCCATCATAAGAAGTCTGCCTGCCACATATGCCCAGTCACTTTCTTCAAAACTTGTCATTGTAACAGCCGTGTTTATTAAAGATGCCTGAATCTTTTGAGTGGTGATATTTTCCTCATAGATTGAGTCTATATTACTCTCAAGCTCAACCATATTCACGTCCAGACCGTCACAGGCCCTCAAAGAGTTTTTTTCTCTGATTTTTTCTATATTAAGATCTTCAATTATGTTATCTCGATTGATAACCTTTCTTTTTTCGTTTGACATCAGATCACCTGTAAGAAGGCTTCCATTGAGTACACATGATCATTGTATTCCACTACAGGAGCACTCATAATTCTTGCCTTACTTGCAACTATCATAAGTGTCTTCATGTCCTCAATGTACTCGAATTCAAGGTTTTTATTTTCCAATATTCCCTTTAAAGATACGCATTTACCACAGTTTTTCCTTGCCATAAACTTTTATCATTTCTAAACACTCCTTAAAATTCATACATATATATTGTGAAGTGATACGATATCAGCACAATATATTGTGTTAATAACCTACTAATTTTTATTATATAAAAACCCAAAAAAAGTAAAGTATATATTTAGATTTTTATTATAAAAAAATGTACTTTAATTTTTAATTCAAGAGGGCTATTTTTTTATCATTATTTAGGGCGTATCAATTAGCATTAATCACAAAAAAATATTGTTGATTTTATCAAACTTGAAACAGATATATTTTTTAAACTATCAGTTAAAAAAACATTTATTGTCCTTTTTGAGAACATGATACTTTTGTTACTGATAATAAATATATGAAAAAAATAAGCTATGTTGAATCCGTATATTCGGAGCAATGCTTTGAAGAAAAATGCAGGAATAACAACCTCTGTATCACCTGATGAGAACTTAAGCGGAGTAGGAAAGTCAGGACTTACATACACAAGCAGAGGAGGAAGCGGCAGTACAAGAATGGCACTTGCATTCAAGAAAAAGAAGAAAGATAATTTTTCGGCCCCCGTAAAGCCGGGCTTTTTTTATTTGAATGAAAAGTCGAAAGTCTGAATCTGAAGACCGGATATGATGTATAAAAATTCTGAAATATTAATATTAATAACAAAAATTTATTAATAAAAAAATTAAATAAATGTTTAATTTATCGACTTTTTGTGTTATGATTATATCCATAGTGAGAGGGTGAAAAGGAGGAGTTGTTATGATGAAAGCAATATTGCAAAAGCTAGATTTTTTTGGAGTGATTCGTTTGGATGACTCTTATTTTGGTTTGTAATACGAGAGGTTTTTGATAAGGAGGTTTAATGAAACAGTTTAGAAAACGCTTTTTAGCGTTAGCATTGTCGCTTATTATGATTTTTATTATCAATGGGCGATATTTTTTACAGCATATGCGGGGCCACCGGCTTTTAAAAAGATGACCCGGATATATTGTCAAATGTCACATATGATGCGGTTGCTATAGCGGCCAGAGGAAATTCAGATTACTATGTTGGTGAGGAAGTACCGTTTTATGCAAATATTACGATGTCATCAGCAACAAGAAGTCTTCCGGGAGCTTATTCAAAATTATATTTGCCAAAGGCAGTGTTTGACAATGTGGGTACATCAAATATTTCCACTTGGATAAACAGACCGGACTCAAATTTCTTAGAGATCGACAGTACAAGTAACAGCGAGTATCATGTTGTTACAATGAAATACAGAAGTCTTGCCGGAGGTACAACTCAGACAGTACCTTTTAAAGCACAGATAAAGGAACATGCTTTGGCGAATAATGAAACATATATTATACCTTGGCAAGTATATGATGCCAATGATACTTTGCTTGAAAGTACAAATAATACATTTACTGCGAAAACATACCCGATAGGCTATACCAGCGAAACATACAATTATACACGTTATTATAGTTTTTTACACGGTAGCAGTGATTTACAAAATAATACTACACTTTCAAATAACTTTTCTGCACAGATAGACTTTTATTCTTACAGAACGGATTGGCCGGCTGCAGGTACATTTCATGGTACAACAAATAAGAGTACCGGTGCAGACAGAAGAAAGACAAGAGTCAGTATAAAGATACCGGCCAATGCAAGCCTTGATACTGCAAATACATATAATGCAGGTTGGCAGTATAATGCAGCTACAAGTACTGTATGGAAAGATATATTATATCCTTCATATGGTGCATCAAGTAACTACACCTATATAAAGTTTAACAATCAGCCTGTAGGCACAAATGCCGCACCGGTTACGGTGGAATTTCCAATCACATGGCAGTATGTAAATGATGATGGCAGCTTGGATGCAGCATCGCTTGAGAAGTCTAAAGCATTTATACAGTTTACTTCATATCCGGGTACACCGCCGACTGACTACGGTTTGAGTTTCAATAAAAGTACAAATTCACCATGGACTATACTTTTAGGTGATCAAGATACATCAATTCATAGTTATAGTATTAATGCAGGGTGGAGTTGGAGTAGCGGAAACCCAAGTCAATATCCTGCTGTAGGTACTTATCATCATACAATAAATACTATTGAAGATACTCCTGAAGTAGATATGGATTTTATATCCTATACTATTAAATATTCCAATAACACAGGATATGTAAGTGGAGCAACCGGACCGACTTCATATGAAAGTGTGCCGGTTTTGAGTGCAGCACAACAGGCAGCACTTTCACATAATAAGCTTATAGGAACAAAGGCAGACGGAAGTACAGAGATAATAGCTACCAATATATCTATAACAGCAACATCTACGGAAGTTACATTGCCTGCACCTAAACATTATAAAAAGATAGAATTAAAATTTGACAATCCTATCGAGATACAGGCACCGGGAACTGCTATTTATTTGACATATAAGTTCCGCTTGGAGCAGGGAGCTTATAATAATATAAAAGCACAGTTGGCTCCTATGCCAAATAATTCTAACAGTTATGTAAGGACATATAATAAGGCAACACTTTATGGAGATACAGCTACTACACTTACAGGTAGAGATTATGCTAACTGGACAAAGGAATATGTATATGAGTCAGATCACTACACTCAAAACCGTAACCTCGGTACAAAGTATATAGATGAAATAGTGCAGGTCAATGATGATATACGATACTATTATAACCTTGGTGACGGCGGAAGAGATTTAAAGAATCCTAAATACTATGTACTTGTTGATCCGGGATTTGAATATCAGGGTATTGATGTAAGTACATATTATACACCTGAAATTACACCGTCTGTTTTGAGTAATTACAGAGTTGAATACAACTTTAAAAATACAGGCAAGACCGCATATATATGGAATTTTCCGGATATAAATATACCTGCGGGAAACAGTTCCACCAAGTACATGAACTTTTATCCTAAATTTAAATTTACAAGAAATGTCACCGCAGGACCGGGAACCATAGATACATATTTTTCATGGGATAATAATGAGGAGGCACCGGCAGCTACCCGCGTTCCGGGACTTTATGCCGATACACTTGATCTTGATAATGACGGTAATACTACCGAGAAATTCTCAAGTAAAAAGGAAAATTATATATATAGCCCACCGCTTGAGCTTATACTTACAAAGAGATCAAAGAGAGCGGATGCGGCGGCTGCACAGTATTCATCTATTACAACTCCTGACAGTGAGCAGGTGGTAGATTATCAGCTTAATATATTTAATAACTCTATTACAGCAGTTAGCGGATTTACATTCTTTGATATATTGCCACATGTGGGAGATAAGTCCATAGCACCCGATCAGAGAGGAAACTATGCTGACAGAGGTTCTACATATAAGGTAACTCTTACAGGACCTGTGGATACAAATCCTAATTATACATTTGAATACAGTACAACACCGGTTACGGAAGGAAATATAGCTGCAAACTATACAGGAGCTACATGGACATCAACAGTAACCGACTGGTCGGCAGTAACAATGTTCAGAGCAAAGATGAAGCCGGGTTACAGCCTTGGAAGTCATAATACAGATACAATTACATTTAAGGCTAAGATGCCGGATACCGTACCTCTTGATACTACAGATAAGGCTGTAAATACCTTCGCAGGATTCTCAGGTGACAGCTATACAGGCGCATTTGAGGCTCTGGCAAATACCGTAGTACCGAAGAAGTATAAAATCAGCGGTAAGATATACTATGATATACCTCCTGTAGGAGGCACCGGAAACGGTACATATCTGACAGCTGACGGTGATGCACCTGCAATCGGAAGAACGGTAGCACTATACAAATCAGACGGAACACCTGTAATCGGTGCGGACGGAAATCCTGTGACTACTATTGCAGATAATAACGGTGATTATTCATTTGACAATATTGCAAGACAGGGTACATATAAGGTAGTAGTTACACCGGGAGTTGGAGATACATTAAGTGGAATACAAGTTACATCTACATCTTTAGTAGTAGGTAATGACTTTAACAACGGTACTCTGGCAGGTAACCCTGTATTTGAATCAAGTGTAACAGTTACACCAAGTAATGATAAAAAAAGACTGCGAATGCTGCACTTGAAGCAACCAATTCAACATTGAAGATCAAATATGTGGATACTGCAGGAAATCCTATTCCACTTGATGACGGAAGTGGAAATGTAGCTGATACAGACAGTGTTCAGGCATTCAGATCTGCATACACAGTTAATCCACCGGCTACATTAGCGGGAGTTGCAAATTTTGAGTATCAGGAACCTGATCTTACAAACGGTCGTCCGCTTACAGGAACACTTAATCCGGGACAAAATGTCGTAATACTTAAGTATAAGAGAAAAACTGCAGGCGATATTACAGTACATCACTATGAAGTAGGACAAAATACAGAGCTTTTACACACCGGCTAGGGGCGACAGCACCAAGTGCTGAAAGTTTCTCAGGTACAGAAAAGCTCTGGACTTACAGAAAACCTTACAAATAAGGCTGCAAATATTAATGATTTTGAGTATGCAAGTATTGATGTAAGCGGAGCTTCTTCACCTACAGCACCTACATCCACAGGAGCAACAACACTTACATACAAAGCCACACCACAGACTGTAACATATTTCTATAAGAGAAAAGATGCGGCAAATATTACAGTTCACCACTATGAGGATGGAACAACGACAGAGCTTTACAAGCCGGCAGGTGCAAGCGCTCCTGCAGCAGTTACTATCTCAGGAACAGGTAAACTTGGACTTACAGAAAATCTTACAAATAAGGCTGCAGATATTCCAAATTATGATTATGTCGGAGTTGATGTAAGTGCGGCTGCATCAGCTACAGCACCGGGTGCAAGCGGTGAGACAACTCTTACACATGGAAATACTGCACAGACAGTAATATACAAATACAAGAGAAAAGACGCCGGAGATGTTATAGTTCATCACTATGAGCAGGGAACCACTACTCAGTTGGTACCTGATATGACACTTGGCGGAACAGGTAAGCTTGGATTGCCATATACAACAAATGCCCAGACAATACCAAACTTTACCATAGTAACAGTACCTACAAATCAAAACGGTACATACCGGACAGGCAATCAAACAGTAACTTATTACTATAAGAGAAATGATGCAGGAAATGTACTGGTACATCATTATGAGAACGGAACAACAAATTCTGTTTCTCCGGATGAAAACTTATCGGGAGCAGGAAAGATTGGACTTACATACACAACAAGTCCGGCTACTGTAGCCAATTTCACGGTAGTGAATGCTACACCTACAGACCATACAGGAAACTATCCGGCAACAGGAACAGTGGTAGTAACCTATTATTACACCAGAAATGATGCAGGAAATGTAATTGTAAAGCATCTTGAGCAGGGAAGCGGTACCCAGCTTGATGCAGACGATGTATTAAACGGTGCCGGAAAACTCGGATTGCCATATACTACTTCTGAGAAGAATATTGCGACTTATGAATTGGTAGCCCAGCCGGTTAATAAGAACGGAACATTTGCAACAGGAACTCAGACAGTAATATATGAGTATAAGAGAATGGTTGCCGGAGATGTAACAAGCATTTATGTAGATGATGAAGGAAATCAGATAGATACT